>Ga0256845_1000396_pt1 | contig 42071 bp, 46 predicted proteins | sample RiftiametaG_FD_189101 | JGI IMG/M metagenome (GOLD analysis project Ga0256845, IMG submission 189101) | Tube worm associated microbial communities from hydrothermal vent at the East Pacific Rise, Pacific Ocean - Riftia | ecosystem: Host-associated > Annelida > Integument > Unclassified ...
CTAATTCTGTTATGTTTTTAACAAGAATTCAACAGTATCCACTCCATCTGCATAATCTGTCAAAGTTGGCGTCTGTGTTTGCCCAAACGGAATTTCATTTTCGCATATTCCACTAGCTACAATGCATTGTAATTTCTCTTGGTCTTGACTTAATTTATTTAGTACTTTTTCCTTTGATGCATACCTTTCATAAAAAATTGAAGCTATAGGGGAGGCATAGCTTTCATCCTCCTTTAATATTAAAAAACCATTGTCCAATATCTTAAATTCACTCATTAAATATACTGCCTTGTTGTAGTCGTAATTATTGGAGTATTTTGTACTGTCAATAATTGAATTATAGGAAAATATTGCTTTAAAGAAAACGTCAAAATCATAATCAATAGGTACAAGTAATTTAGATACACTACGGCACCCCAAACCATAATATCTAAAAATATCCTCGCCCAATGCATGTAGTTGCTCTTGGGTTTCTTCTCCTGTCAATACAGCTACTGAGTTTCTGTTTTTTCTTATAATATTGGGTTTATGACCAAAATAGTGCTCAAAATAACGAGATGTATTGTTACTGCCGGTTGCAATGACACAGTCATAGTCTTTTAATTGTCCTTCAATAAAACTGATTTCTTTTTCCAAGGATGGTTCAACAGCTATCAAATAACTTGTTAAAAACGGAAGTAAAATAGCATCATTCGATGAAGCTTTTATCAAAACTTTATTCCCAGTGATAAGAACTGATAGAAAATCATGAAACCCAACCAAGGGAATGTTCCCTGCCATTATCAAGGCAACTTTTTTTGAAGTTATATTGCTTAAATCATAGTTGCTCAACCACGAATTTAATTTTGGTTCAGTTAATAATTCCGACCATTTTTTTATGTTAAATAGAATGTTTTCTTTAGTGTACCAACCGTTTTTATGACCAGAAAGTGTTATTTTTTGGTCAAAATCATTAAACCATTTTTTTTTAACTCCTATTAAATCTATAGGTTTATTGTCATATTCGTAAAATTCTTGAAGAAATGTTCCAAGTTTGACAAAAGCTTTGATTCTAATGTTAAGGTCTTTCATTTATATTTGTACAAAATTTTAATTGGGTTTACCTTTGCACAAAAATAGTGATGCTGAATTAAAATCAGCACTTTAAGGAAAAAGAATACTATGGCAATTTTTATAACTGATGAGTGTATTAATTGTGGAGCTTGTGAACCAGAATGTCCAAACACCGCAATTTATGAAGGAGCAGATGAATGGCGTTATAGTGATGGTACGTCATTAAAAGGAGATGTGGTGTTACCAGATGGGAAAGCTATTAATGCTGATGAAGTACAAGAACCAATCAGTGATGAAATTTATTACATTTCACCAGATAAGTGTACCGAATGTAAAGGTTTCCATGAAGAACCACAGTGTGCTGCGGTTTGTCCTGTAGATTGTTGTGTTCCAGATGAAGAGAGAGAAGAGACTGAAGATGAACTTCTGGGAAAACAAAAATTTATGCACCCAGATGATTAATGTATAATTAAACTAAATATATTAAACCCGAGCAATTGCTCGGGTTTTTTGTTGAAAATCGTTTTAGCACCATATATCTATAGTCTATATTTGCACCTTTAAAATAACAAAACATGAAAGCTGGTATTGTAGGATTGCCAAACGTAGGAAAATCAACCCTTTTTAATTGCCTCTCAAATGCTAAGGCACAAAGTGCAAATTTCCCTTTTTGTACCATTGAGCCCAATATTGGTGTGGTGAACGTACCAGACAGCAGATTAGAAAAGCTGGAAGAATTGGTGAACCCGGAAAGAGTTTTGCCTGCCACTGTAGAAATTGTAGATATTGCCGGCTTGGTAAAAGGCGCCAGTAAAGGAGAAGGCCTTGGTAACCAATTTTTAGGAAACATAAGGGAAACTGATGCTATTTTACATGTACTGCGTTGTTTTGATAATGATAATATTGTACATGTTGAGAGTTCTATAGATCCTATTAGGGATAAAGAGATTATAGACATGGAACTACAATTAAAAGATTTAGAAACAGTTGATAAAAAATTGGACAAAGTAAAACGTGCGGCCAAAACCGGTAATAAAGATGCCCAAAAAGAAGAAGCTGTTTTGTTGAAAATAAAAAATAGTCTTGAGGCTGGAATATCCGTTAGAGCTATTGAAATAGAAAAAGATGACAGGGCAGAGTTTGTTAAGCCTCTACAATTTATTACAGACAAACCAGTATTATATGTTTGCAATGTGGATGAAGCTGCAGCTACCGAAGGAAATGCTTATGTAACGAAAGTTAAGGAAGCGGTAGCAAATGAGGATGCTGAAGTTATTTTCTTGGCTGTAGGTACAGAGGCTGATATTACCGAACTGGAAACTTATGAAGAGCGACAAATGTTTTTGGAAGATATGGGTTTAACTGAGCCTGGTTCTGCTAAATTAATTCGTAGTGCATATAGATTATTGAATTTAGACACCTATTTTACAGCGGGGGTTAAAGAAGTCCGTGCTTGGACAATATCTGTTGGGGCAACTGCACCCCAAGCTGCTGGCGTTATCCATACTGATTTTGAAAAAGGATTTATCCGTGCAGAAGTAATAGGCTATGATGATTTTGTTACTTATGGCAGTGAAGCTAAAGTAAAAGAGGCGGGTAAAATGCGAGTAGAAGGAAAAGAGTATGTAGTTAAAGATGGTGATGTGATGCATTTTAGGTTTAATGTATAGTTTTATTGCTTGAGTATCGTAATTCCTTAAAATTGAAATACCTTTTTTTATAGTTTGACTTTAGCTTAGCAGAATGATTAAAAAATCATCTGCAACAATTGGAATTGTTTTTGCCATTCTAGGAGTAGTGCTGTTTTCAGCAAAAGCAATAATGGTAAAACTTGCCTATCAATATCATGTAGATGCGGTGACGTTGCTTTTCTTTAGAATGGTGTTTGCTCTTCCTTTTTACGTCGCCATTGCTATTTGGAAAAAACCATTGCATTCTTCAGCAATAAACTCAAAAGATTATTTGTGGCTAATTTTCTTTGGTTTTGTGGGGTATTATTTAGCTAGTTTATTCGATTTTGAGGGATTACAGTACCTTAAAGCTGGTTTGGAAAGAATCATATTATTTATCTACCCAACCATGGTGGTGTTATTGTCTTGGTTATTTTTTAAAAATAAAATCAGTAAAAAACAGACCATCGCAATTCTAATAACCTATTTAGGGATACTTATTGTTTTCTGGAATGAGATAGGAGTTAAAGGAGATGATGTTTATTGGGGCGGATTTTTAATCTTTTTAAGTGCACTTACCTATGCCATGTATTTGGTGGGCAGTGGATGGCTCATCCCAAAATTTGGTTCGGTCACCTTTACGGCTTACGCTATGATTATTTCCACTGTTTGCGTTGTTGTACATTATATTTTCATTGCTGATTTCAATTTGTTTGAATATCCCGTAGAAGTATATTTGCTTGGGTTGGCCATGGCCATTTTCTCAACCTTGATTCCTTCATTTTTGGTTTCCGAAGCTATTGAACGTTTAGGAGCCTCAACTTTTTCAATCTTTGGGAGTTTAGGACCCATATCCACAATTGTTCTTGCATATCTTTTTTTGGACGAAGCAATAACTGTGATTCAAATGATGGGAATGTTGGTGGTTATTTTTGGTGTTATGCTGGTTTCTGGGAAAAAAAGAACATAAAATAAGCCTATCAACAAAATATAGGTTGTTTTGTTAATTACTTTAAGGGTCAAGGGTTTTATTTTTTTGCTACACTTCCTATATTAGCAGACCTACACAGCAAAACTATTTAATGGCTCAGGATACACAATATACCGAAGATAATATTCGCTCCTTGGACTGGAAAGAGCATATTCGTATGCGTCCTGGCATGTACATTGGAAAACTGGGAGATGGTTCCTCAGCCGATGACGGTATCTATATTCTTTTAAAAGAAGTTTTGGACAATTGTATTGATGAATTTGTAATGGGAGCGGGTAAGACCATTGAAATCATTATTAAAGACAATGTCGTAAGTGTTAGGGATTACGGTAGAGGAATACCTTTGGGAAAGGTAGTGGATGTGGTTTCTAAAATGAATACTGGTGGAAAGTATGACTCCAAGGCCTTTAAAAAATCTGTAGGTCTAAATGGTGTTGGTACCAAAGCAGTAAATGCACTGTCCTCATTTTTTAAAGTAGAATCCAGTAGGGAGAATAAAATAAAGACGGCAGAATTCAGTCAAGGGAATCTAGTTGTTGAAGATGGTCCTTTGGAGTCTTCCAAACGAAGAGGAACAAAGGTTTCCTTTATTCCTGATGAAGCCATTTTTAAAAAATACAAGTATAGGAACGAGTATGTGGAGCGCATGCTTAAAAACTATGTGTATCTTAATTTAGGCCTTACCATAGTTTTTAATGGTGAAAAATTCCATTCAGAAAATGGTTTAAAAGACCTTTTGGAAGACAACAACAGTACAGAAGATATGTTGTACCCTATCATTCATTTAAAAGGGGAAGATATAGAAGTAGCCATAACACATAGCAAAACCCAGTATAGTGAAGAATACCATTCTTTTGTGAATGGGCAGCATACAACTCAGGGAGGTACTCACCATGCAGCCTTTAGAGAGTCATTGGTAAAGACCATACGGGATTTTTATGGTAAAAATTATGAAGCTTCGGATATAAGGAAATCAATAATATCAGCTATTTCCATAAAAGTAATGGAACCTATTTTTGAGAGTCAGACCAAAACAAAATTGGGCTCAACGGATATGGGTGGAAATTTCCCAACGGTAAGAACTTACATCAATGATTTTGTGGGGAAGTATTTGGACAATTATCTGCACAAAAATCCAGATACGGCCGAAAAACTTCAGTCAAAAATTCTGCAAGCAGAACGGGAAAGAAAAGATTTATCGGGCATTCGTAAATTAGCCAAAGAACGGGCAAGAAAATCCAACTTGCACAATAAAAAACTTAGGGATTGCCGAGTTCATTTAGGCGATATGAAGAAAGATAGACGCTTGGAATCTACATTGTTCATCACAGAAGGAGATTCAGCATCTGGTTCCATAACCAAGTCTCGAGATGTAAATACTCAGGCTGTTTTTAGTCTTAGGGGCAAGCCTTTGAATTGCTACGGAATGTCTAAAAAAATTGTGTATGAGAATGAGGAATTCAATCTATTGCAAGCAGCATTGAACATAGAGGAATCTATGGACAACCTTAGGTACAACAATATTGTTATCGCTACAGATGCCGATGTAGATGGGATGCACATACGCTTATTGCTCATTACGTTCTTTCTTCAATTTTTTCCAGAATTGATAAAAGAAAACCATTTGTATGTTTTACAAACGCCTTTGTTTAGAGTGCGCAACAAGAAAGAGACTTTCTATTGCTATAGTCAGGAAGAAAAAATTACGGCGATGAATAAACTGTCTGGAAAACCTGAAATTACCCGATTTAAAGGTTTGGGTGAAATATCTCCGGATGAATTCAAATATTTTATTGGGGATGATATTCGGTTAGAACCCATAATGTTGGACAAAACAATGTCCATAGAAAAACTATTGGAATTTTATATGGGCAAAAACACACCTGACAGACAGAAATTTATCATAGAAAACCTTAAAGTTGAACTTGATCTGATTAAGGAAAACTAATTATAAACCAAGAATAATACGAGTCTTTCTTTATGGAAGAAAGTGAAGAAGTAAACGAAGAACATTTAGACCAATCAGAAGACAACAATCAGGATACCTTGGTCAAGGTAACTGGCATGTACAAGGAATGGTTTTTGGACTATGCTTCGTATGTAATATTGGAACGGGCCGTACCAGCAATTGAAGATGGATTTAAGCCAGTGCAACGAAGAATAATGCACTCACTCAAGGAGTTGGATGATGGTAGGTATAATAAAGTTGCCAACGTGGTAGGGCATACCATGCAGTATCATCCACACGGAGATGCCAGTATTGCCGATGCCATGGTGCAGATTGGACAGAAAGATCTATTGATAGATACTCAGGGTAACTGGGGTAATATATTGACAGGGGATAGGGCAGCTGCTTCTAGATATATTGAAGCTAGGCTTTCTAAATTTGCACTGGAAGTAATTTTTAGCCCTAAGATTACAGAGTGGCAACAATCTTACGACGGTAGAAAAAAAGAACCTATAAATCTGCCCGTTAAGTTCCCATTATTATTGGCTCAAGGAGCAGAAGGTATTGCCGTTGGGCTTTCTACAAAAATATTGCCGCATAATTTTATTGAACTGATAGATGCGTCAATAAAACACCTAAAAGGGCAACGATTTACAATTTTCCCAGATTTTGCTACATCAGGAATTATAGATGTAAGCAATTATAATGATGGTCTTAGGGGAGGAAAAATACGAGTGCGGGCCAAAATCTCCCAATTTGATAAAAACACACTGGTAATCAATGAAATTCCATACGGAACAAATACATCAACTTTAATAGATTCTATCCTTAAGGCCAATGAAAAAGGAAAGATAAAAATTAAGAAAATTGAAGACAATACTGCGGCCGATGTGGAAATTTTGGTGCATTTACCAAGCGGTATATCCCCAGATAAAACCATAGATGCCCTTTATGCTTTTACATCATGTGAATCTTCTATTTCTCCATTGGGCTGTATTATTGAGGATAACAAACCTTTGTTTATTGGGGTAACAGAAATGTTGAAACACTCAGTAGATTTAACGGTACAATTGTTAAAGGCAGAACTGGAAATACAATTAATGGAACTGGAAGAACAATGGCATTTTGCTTCTTTAGAACGTATTTTTATTGAAAACAAAATCTATAGGAATATAGAAGAAGAAGAGACATGGGAAGGCGTCATCAGTGCTATAGATAAGGGGTTAGAACCTTTTACAAAACACTTAAAAAGAGCAGTTACAGAGGAGGATATTGTTAGGTTGACAGAAATTAAAATCAAGCGGATTTCTAAATTTGATAAGGATAAAGCGCAACAACTTTTAGATACACTTGATGAGAGAATAGCAGAAGTAAAGCATCATTTAAACAACCTTATTGAATTTGCCATAGATTATTTTAAGAACCTGAAAAGGAAATACGGTAAAGGAAGGGAACGTAAATCTGAGATTAGGATTTTTGATGATATTGAAGCAACCAAGGTGGTCATCAGAAATACCAAACTCTATGTAAATAGGGAAGAGGGTTTTATTGGAACATCATTACGAAAAGATGAATATGTTACAGATTGTAGTGATATAGACGATATTATTGTGTTTACCAATGATGGTAAAATGATGGTCACTAGAGTAGATTCCAAAACCTTTATCGGAAAAAATATTATCCATGTCGCTGTATTTAAGAAGAAAGATTCTCGCACAACTTATAATATGATTTATAAGGATGGCAAGGGCGGAGCAAGTTATGTGAAGCGTTTTAATGTAACAAGCACCACTAGGGATAAATTATATGACCTCACAAATGGAAAACCCAATTCTGACTTATTATATTTTACAGCTAACCCAAATGGCGAAGCAGAAATAGTGACGGTACTTTTACGGCAGGTAGGCAGTATTAAGAAGTTAAAATGGGATATAGATTTTGCCGATGTTTTAATTAAGGGAAGGTCATCTAAAGGAAATATAGTTTCAAAGTATTCAGTAAAACGTATAGAGCTGAAAGAAAAAGGAGTGTCCACTTTAAAACCTAGAAAAATTTGGTTCGATGATGTTGTTAGAAGGTTAAATGTTGATGGAAGAGGGGATTTATTGGGTGAATTCAGAGGAAATGACATGTTGCTTATTGTTACCCAAAAAGGAATTGCGAAAACCATTGCACCTAATCTCACCAATCATTTTGATGAAGACATGATTGTTTTAGAAAAATGGAATCCAAAGAAACCGCTGTCTGCCATATATTATGACGGTGAAAAGGAACGGTATTATGTAAAAAGATTTTTGATAGAGCATGAAAATAAAGAAGATTTATTTATTTCTGAACACCCTAAATCATTTTTAGAACTTGTTTCTACAGATTGGAGACCTGTGGCAGAAATAGATTTCACCAAGCAAAGAGGTAAAGACCTTAAACCAAACCAAACAGTTGACTTGGAAAACTTTATTGCTATAAAAGGTATAAAGGCCATGGGGAATCATTTGACATCAGAAAAAGTCAAAAACATGAATGCACTTGAGCCTCTGCCATACGAAGAGCCCAAAGAGAATGAACCCAAAGATATAGAAGTAGTAGATGAAGAAAACATTATGCCAGAACAAGAAAAGAAAGGCTCTAAAGAAGGAGATTCTGAGCAGCCTACTTTATTTTAATAGATTTTTCTATTTATTACACACAATTTTTTAATATCAAGTATCTTTACCTAAATTAGAATGTAGATGGATTTCACCAACCCTCTGGTATATGGAGCACCGTGTTTTATAGCCTTTATTTTATTAGAACTAGCATATAGTAAAACTCATGGAAAAGAAGATTTGTATGAGTGGAAAGATTTAGCTGCAAGTGGTTTTATGGGCGTGGGATCTGCCATTATAGCCCCATTGTTAAAAGTAGTTTACACCATAGCTCTTTTTAAATTTGTCTACGCAATGTTTAATCCTATTGTTGATGGAGTAGCCACTAATATTTTGGGATATAAATCATTTGGCTATGTTTGGTACTTATGGTTGCTGTGCCAATTGGCAGATGATTTCACTTATTATTGGTTCCACAGGGCCAATCATGAGATAAGAATTCTCTGGGCGGCACATATTGTTCACCATTCATCAGATAATTATAATTTAGGAACAGCTGTACGTAATGGTTGGTTTACTATTTTGTACAAGCCTTTATTTTACATGTGGATGCCAGCTGTTGGATTCCCTGTAGAAATGGTTGTGGTATGTCTGGGAATAGAGGCATTGTGGCAATTTCAATTACATTCTGTTTATGTTCCAAAAATGGGTTTTATAGAAAAGTTTATGAACACACATACTATGCACCAGGCCCACCATGCTCAAAATGTAGAATATTTGGATAAAAACCATGGTGGATTTTTAAACTTTTTTGATAAATTGTTTGGAACATGGATAGAGTTAGATGATAATATTGATGTAAAATTTGGGGTAATCCATGCGCCTAATTCAAACAATCCCATCATTATACTTACCCATGAGTTTAAGGATATTTATAATGATGTTAGGAAGTCAAAAAAGCTTTCCCATGCACTCATGTACATTTTCGGACCTCCAGGTTGGAGTCCAGATGGCAGTACGCTCACAGTTAGACAGCAGCAACTTTTGTTTGAAGAGCAAAAAAAAGACAACTCTAGTGTTGCATATACTAGACCTAATTAATGTAATGGGCAAGGGAATAAAAAGCAATTAATTCTCAACCTCAATTTATCACACTAATGCGATAGTACCTGCTTTTACAGAAACCATTATTCCCACATTGTGGTTTAATAACTCGACGCTTGCGTTGAAATATGAAAAATATTCTTACTTAATGCCTCGTGGGTCTGCCTGAGAGCAAGGCGGAATTGCCCCGAGGTAGTTTACTTGGGTTTTCTTGATGTAAAATTGGGTGAGTTTTTTATATTAATTATCTGTAAGTTATGATTCAATTTCACTAGTTGTTTTCTTTTTCTTTTGCATTCTCATATTTAAAAATTCTATCATCAGAGAGAAAGAAATTGTAAAGTATAGATACCCTTTAGGAATAACACCTACTTCATTGTCAAATACGTTTAGGTGAGAAATATGGGCAGCTTCTGCAATCAGCATAAAGCCTATTAGAATTAAAAAAGAGAGCCCCAATACTTGAATGGAAGGGTGTTTGTTTACAAACTGCCCTACAGGATTAGCAAAAAGCATCATTATAATTACGGAAATAACAACAGCAACAACCATTAGTATAAGTGCATCACTTGGGTTTGGAGATATACCATTGGTCATCCCTATAGCTGTTAAAATAGAGTCAAAAGAAAATACAATGTTAATAACGGTTATTTGTATGATGGCATTGGACAAGGAAGAAGATCTGTGCTTTTTCACTTCACGTTCATCATGCTCTTTATCTTCAATTTTTTCATGAATTTCTTTAGTACTCTTATATAAAAGAAAAAGACCTCCTCCAAAAAGAATCAATGCTTGTCCACTTATACCGCCAGATATCCATGAACTATCAATTATCCAAAATGGGTTTTTTAAAGAAGTTAAAAGAGAAATAGCAAACAATAATAAAATTCTCATTGCCATGGCTAATACCAAACCTATATTGGTGGCCTTTTTACGCATGCCCTTTTCTAATTTACCAGCTGCTATAGATATAAAAATGATATTATCTATTCCTAAGACTATTTCTAAAAATGTAAGTGTCAATAGCGCTATCCAAGCATCTGGACTAGTGAAAATTTCAAACATGGTTAATTAATTTTTATTGCGGTGCCTTTAGATTTTTTACTATCTCCCACTACATTGTATTCAAAATCATATGTATCAGCGGTTGTTGATAGTATTTTCATATGTATGGATTTTTCTTCTGCCATTGATTTTGGATTTAACTTTTTTACGATATACTCGCAATCATTTATCCATCTTACAGAAGATGTATCTACTTTTCCATTAAAATAATCTATTTCTATTTTATCGGTTCTAACAAAAGTGGTCGTTTTCTCTTCCCCGTTGATTATAGTAGTAAAGGTGAACTCACCGGTTTTAAAGTTTCTACAATCCCTATTCGGTTGGTAACAGGAGACTGCTAATAATATTATAATACAGGTAAAAAAGGTTTTTAGAATCATTTATACAAATAAAAGAAATACTTCTAGTTATTACAAAGAGATTACAATGTTTGATTATTATTCAGGTATAAAAGATTCAAAAGTATGGTCTTTATAGAAAACAACAATTTTATCAATGGGTTTTGAATCCTTAACATGAGTGCTTTTGTCATTCTTAATTTCAGGAACAATAGGGGTAGGAGATAGCTTGTTTGTACTTGCAGGAAAAGAGCCTTGTCCCAAGAGCAACCAATAAAGATTAACGTCAGAAAATGTAGAAACTACTTTAAGGACGAAGTCTAAACTGGGCTTATTTCTACCCGTTAATAAATGAGATATACTTGAGCGCTGCACTTTAACCTTGTCTGCAAAAGCAGAGGCGGAAAGACCATAGAATTTTAAGATTTCTTCTAATCTTTCAATAAACTTTTCCGTGTTTACCATTGTAAATATATTTGAATCTATGTAACTTCTTTTTTAACTATTTCACCATAGATATACTTAAAGTATAGACTCATTAATTCAATTTAATTAATTGTTTATAAGAATATTAACTTAATATCATAGATTTAATTTATTTAATACTTCTATCGTGTTACATACCTATACAATACAAGTCATTTAGCAAATCAAACTGTATACAAATGTATATAATTATATTACAATTGTAACCTAAAATGATTTTACTTTTGCATCATAGAAAACTATGATAGTATGCAGAGACTAGGAGTTGATTATTCTTCTATAAAAGAAGAATCTGTTACCAGACGTTATGTAACCAACGAAGATATTTTACCTTTTTTAGAAACAGTTTCAGAACAGTTTAAAGTCACAATAATTGGAAAATCTGTAATGGGAAAATCAATTAAAATGATTGAGGTTGGTTCAGGGGAAAATAAGATTCTAATGTGGTCCCAAATGCACGGTAATGAATCTACAACAACCAAAGCTGTGTTAGATTTTATAAATTTTTTAAATGAGCCCAATGAAACTTCAGTTGCAATTAAAAAGAACTGTACCCTATATATAATACCTATACTTAATCCTGATGGAGCAGAAGCTTACACTCGTATTAATGCAAATGAGATTGATTTAAACAGAGATGCTCAAAACCTTAGCCAACCAGAAAGTATAGTGTTGCGAAACATATATAATGAAGTTAAACCAGGTTTTTGTTTTAACCTTCATGGTCAACGTACTATTTTTAATGTTGGGGATACCCCTAAGCCTGCCACAATTTCATTTTTAACACCTTCACAGAATGTTGAGCGAAGCATTACCTCTAACCGAATAATTAGCATGCAGATAATTGCCACGATGAATAAAATGCTCCAAAAACTGATTCCAGGTCATATAGGAAGGTATGATGATTCTTTTAATGCCAATTGTGTTGGGGATACGTTTCAAATGTTGAGCACTCCAACAATTCTGTTTGAAGCTGGCCATTGTCCCAATGATTATGAAAGAGAGATTACTCGGGAGTATATATATTACTCGTTAATTTCAGGAGCTCTTGCCATTGCAACAAAGCAATATGTTGAGTATACAGAAAAGGATTATTTCATGATTCCTGAAAACAATAAGTTATTCTTTGATGTCTTGATTGAGAATGCTCATTTAATTCACGAGAAATATGAAAAGGGAGATAAAATTGGCATATTGTACAAAGAAGTTTTAGTAGGTAGTGCCATTGAATTTGACCCAAAAATTGATAAAATAGGCAAGTTGTCAAATTATTTTGGACATAAAACATATGATTGCTCCAAAAAAGATGAATTAAAAAAATTAAATGCACAAATACATATTATTGAAGCATTGAAATAATTCATTTTTATTCAAGGTAACTCATATTATGTTGCATTTTTTTTAAAAAAAATAGAGTTTTGTTAAATTTAATTCCTCAATTCATTACTTTTACCTAAAATACCATTAACAATGAATAAAGTAAAATTAGACGAAATTGACCACCAAATTCTGGATATGTTAATTGATAATACCAGAACACCATTTACAGATATAGCCAAGAAGTTATTAATTTCTGCAGGAACAGTTCATGTAAGGGTTAAGAAAATGGAAGAGGCGCAAATAATCAAAGGTTCTTCATTAACAGTGGATTATGTTAAGCTCGGATATGCTTTTATCGCTTATGTTGGTATTTATTTAGAAAAAACACATCAAACCCAATTTGTATTGGAAAGGCTTAGTCAAATTCCATTTGTGACTGTTGCCCATATTACAACGGGAAAATTCAATATATTTTGTAAAATAAGAGCAAAAGATACTACACATGCAAAAAATATCATTTTTAGCATAGATGATATAGATGGTATCAGTAGAACAGAAACCATGATATCATTGGAAGAAAGTATCAATGATAAAAAACGATTGATGCACACTATTTTCAATGAATTATAGAGAACACATCTTAAGTTTATAATGAATGATCCCATACGTTTTTGTGTGGGATTTTTTATTTCCTGTCTTGCCTAAAAAAAGTAGACCACAAATATCTGAAATTATCAGAATTACAAGCTTACGAATATGAAGCCTTTTACGGAACCTATTTATCTACTTTAGATAATAATGTTGAATTAGTGGAGGAATTGCAAAAAGGAAAAAACGATCTAATAGTACTTATGGAAACGTTACCGTTAGAAAAACTACAGCATACCTATGGACAAAATAAATGGACCGTTGCAGAAGTGTTTATGCACATTGTTGATACAGAACGCATTTTTGCGTACAGGGCATTGCGTTTCTCCAGAGGTGATAAAGCACCATTGCCAGGTTTTGAACAAGATGGTTATGTGTTGGAATGTAATGCCAGTGTAAGAACCATCGATCAATTAATGAATGAATATATAGCAGTTAGAGATTCTTCAATAGCATTATTTATGCCTTTAACTGGCGACCAATTACTGTATACAGGTACAGCGGGTGATTTACAATGGAGTGTTGCAGGTTTAGGATTTGCAATTTCTGGACATCAGAAACACCATGTAAACATTTTAAAAGAAAGCTATCTATAAAGTCTACATTATTCCCTCACCAAACTCATGTTCTAGATTTGCTTCTAAAATAGCTACTGGTTCAATTTTCAATTCTTTTTCGATAGTGTCATCAAAATTGGCAATAAAATTAGAAAGATTTTTGCTTATTTTCACCAAGTAAAGAGTGTCTTCAGTTTTCAACTCTACAGTTCCAATAATTTCACCCTTCACATTCTTAAAGGCAATAATATCGTCATCACCATATCCATAGGGGTAATTCTCTATTAATAATGAAGCTGTGTTGTGGTCTAATTTCTTGTAATCAATTAAGATACGTTTCATAATTTAATTGGTTTGTTAATACCAATCTAAACTATAAATTATTCTCTTTCAGGGGCATAAAGAGTTGTATAACACATCTTTTTAGTACATGTATGCCTTATTCTTTGTAGTAAGCAAAAGCTTCATTGAATAATTCTTGAGGAACTTGAACATCTATTACAGTTTCGCCAATACTTGTAAGTAGCACAAAGTTAATATTTCCATGAGAGTTCTTCTTGTCAAACTTCAACAACTCTAGAATGTGTTGAATATCGCTGGATGAAAATGCAACCTTTTTATAGATAGAAGAAAAAGTATCCTTTACGTCACTTAAATCCTGTTCAGAGAGACCTGTCAGTTTATGGGACAGATACCCTTCCAAAACCATTCCAATGGCAATTGCTTCCCCATGAAGCAGTAGTTCATGTTTATCACTTTCAAGAAAGTATGATTCTACAGCATGACCCAAAGTATGTCCGTAATTTAAAATTTTGCGTAAATTTTGTTCTGTGGGATCTTGTAAGACCACTTCGTTTTTCATGCTAACAGATTCATAGATCAATTGGTCTATACCTATATAAGAAGTTACGTTTTTTAATTCCTTCCAATAGGCTTCACTTTTGATTAAACCATGTTTTAACATCTCTGCAAAACCACTTCTCAATTGTCTTTCATCTAAAGTATTTAAAAAGCTAGAAATAATCAAGACCATTACAGGCTGGTTTATGACGCCTATTTGATTTTTTAACGAGCCTAAATCCACTCCGGTCTTTCCGCCGACAGAAGCGTCTACCATAGATAAGAGGGTAGTGGGTACATTTATAAAATCAATACCTCTTTTATAGGTCGATGCTACAAACCCTCCTAAATCTGTAACAACGCCACCCCCAAGGTTTATCATTAAACTTTTTCTATCTGCATCAAGTTCAGACATGGCTTCCCATACTTGTGTGCATGTCTGGATATTTTTGTTGATTTCTCCTGCTTCAATTTCTATGATTTCAAAGTCACATTCAACACTTATGTTTGCCATAAAATTCGGTAAACAATTTTCATGTGTATTTTCATCAACCATGATAAATACTTTGGAATATTTAGCTTTTTCCAAATGATTATTTAAAACAACATATGCTTTGTCATTAAAATGAACAGCATAAGAAGAAGAGACAATAGATTCCATTTTCTAGATTTAAAACATACAAAATAAAGATTATTTTTATTGATAAGAATACTATTTCTATAATTATATTTGATTCGTCACAATTTTTATAAAATGGAAAAGATTTTTGATAATACAAAAACAGCATTTGTCTTAAAAACAGATTCAGAATTAGAGCGGGCTTATTTTCTGTTCAAAATAATTGCCAATGAACCTTTGGTAAAAATGGGCACGTTGATGACCAATTTTGCAATCAAAGCACATTTACCGGTGGAAGGATTGATAAGGGCAACAGTCTTTGATCATTTTTGTGGCGGAATAAATGAAGAAGATTGTATGGGTCTTGTTGATAGAATGTTCAATAAAGGGGTGTGTGCCGTGTTAGATTATTCTGTTGAAGGTAAAGAGGAGGAAATTCAATTTGACTATGCCTTGGAGAAAACATTACAGACATTAAATTTTGTAAAAGAAAAGCAAGCAATTCCATTTGCTGTATTTAAGCCTTCTGGTTTTGGAAGGCTAAAGCTTTATGAGAAAATAAGCGCAAAAACCAAGCTTACAGATGAAGAGGGGAAAGAATGGAAACGTGTTGTTGGTAGATTTGATAAAGTTTGTAAGAAAGCCCATGATTTAGATGTTGCTCTTTTGATTGATGCAGAGGAAAGTTGGATGCAGGATGCGGCTGACCAATTAACTGAAAAAATGATGCAGAAATACAATGCAAAGAAGGCTATTGTTTTTAATACCATACAAATGTACCGTTGGGACAGAATGGATTATTTGAGGAAACTGCATATTAAGGCAATTAATGATAATTTTAAAATAGGCATGAAAGTAGTGAGAGGGGCATATATGGAGAAGGAAAACAATAGGGCAGAGAAAAAGGAATACCCAACGCCTATTTGTGCCACCAAAAAAGCTACAGATGATAATTTTAATGATGCAATAGTCTTTATGTTAGAACATTTGAATGTCATTTCAATTTTTGCCGGAACCCACAATGAAGAAAGTACCTATAGCCTAATCAATTTAATGAAAGAGAAAGGTATTGCCAATAATGACAATAGTGTTTGGTTTGGGCAATTGTTTGGTATGAGTGACCATATTTCATTCAATTTGGCAAGTAAAGGTTATAATGTGGCAAAGTATTTACCCTTTGGACCAGTCAGAGACGTTATGCCCTATCTAATTAGAAGAGCAGAGGAAAACACATCTGTAGCTGGGCAAACTAATAGAGAATTAGCATTGTTGAAGACAGAAAGAAAGAGAAGGGGAATTTAATCTTGGGAGTAACTCAAGCTTTTTACCAATATTTTAGAAGAGCAATTGGTTACTTCAATAAAAGCATCTTTTCCTTTAATTTCGTTTTCTATGATATAAGTTTTACACGGAACTGTTTTTGTTTTACTTTTGGAAAAATCTATATCACCATCTCTAAAAAAGGAAGCAATGTCTATTGAATCTAATCTTTGTTCTTGCAACATTTTATTGACTTCATCTGAATAGGACAATGATTTGGTACGCATGTCTTTAAGCACTCTACAATTTGGGAAATAACAAAACTCAACCCCAGTAGCTTCGGATTTTTTCTTTAAAAAAATAGTCAGGAAAACAATCCCAATTGATAATCCGAATAAATAAAATCCGATTCTTTTTAATAATGCCATTTCTAAAAAATAAGGAAGTTGATGTCGCTATAAGAAAGGTCAAACCATTCTCCAACAGATTTATTGGTTAAGATGCCATGGTACATATATAGACCATTTCTAAGGCCTTTATCAAATCGTAAAGAATTTTCCAAGCCACCATCTTCACCAATTTTCAATAAATAGGGTGTAAAGATATTACTGATTGAGATTGAAGAGGTTTTAGGATAGCGAGAAGGGATGTTGGGTACTGCGTAATGTACCACGCCATATTTGGTCATTGTTGGCTTGTCATGGGTTGTAACTTCGCTTGTTTCAAAACAACCTCCCATATCAATACTTACATCAATAATTACCGCTCCTTTTTTCATGCGCTCTACCATAGTACTGGATACCACAACTGGAGAACGACCTTTTCCTCTTGTTGCACCAATAGCAACGTCACAACGTTTTAATGCTTTTAATAAATTTTTTGGTTGAATGGTAGAAGTGTATATAGTTTGTTTTAAGTTGGTCTGTATAGTTCTCAACTTGGTGATAGAATTATCAAATACTTTTACATTGGCTCCAAGACCAATTGCAGAACGTGCAGCAAATTCACCTACGGTACCAGCACCAATAATAACAACTTCTACAGGAGGTACTCCACTAATATTCCCAAACATCAGTCCGTTTCCATTGTTGGTTGCGGCCATAATTTCTGAAGCAATCAACACAGAAGAAATACCAGCTATTTCACTAAGAGATCGTACAGCTGGGTATTTTCCCTCTTCATCCTTTATATATTCAAATGCAACGGCAGTAATTCTTTTTTTTGCCAGTTCCTCAAAATATTCTTTGGATTGTGTTTTAATCTGCAAAGCAGAGATAACAGTAGTTTGCGGATTAATCATTTGAATTTCAGAAAGAGTAGGTGGTTCTACTTTCAAAAGTAGTGGACAAGAAAACACCTTTTTGGTATCCTTGGTTATTTCTGCACCCGCATCTGTATAATTAATATCTGTGTAATCAGCACCTTCACCAGCTCCAGATTCAATAAGAACCCTATGCCCATTTGCAGTAATTGCATTTATGGCATCTGGTGTTAAACATATTCTTTTCTCTTGGTATTGATTTTCTTTAGGGATGCCAATAAAGAGTTCCCCCTTTTGTTTTAAAATCTCTAAAGTTTCCTCTTGTGGTAGTAATTGGTCTTTACTAAAAGGTGAAGAAGGTTGATTCATATAAGTGCAATTCTGTAATAAGGGATTTCTTTATTTAATAGGGAAATCACCAAATTCAAAATTACGTATTTTTTTCTTCTCTTAAACGCTCTCTTTCTTTTAGCTCTTTAAGTTCTGCATCCATGGCATCCAAGTCTATACCGAGAACATATTTGTCATATAATTTTATTCTAATAAAATACACAAAAGGGATAATTACCATGCAAACAGGCAATATCCATAAAACATTTTCAGTGTCAATATATTTGTCATCAGAATAAATTACCTCAAAAATCTGGAAAGCATACATGGTTATTGGTATTAAGATGATATGATACCACCAGTGCTTGCAAGTGAAAAACCAGATTATAAATAAATAAAAAGGGACAAACTTGCCCAATAAGAACCAAACATATGTACTTAAATCAAAAAATCCATTACTGTCTATGGTAAACCATAAAATATCAAGGGTTGCATCTGGCTCTTCAGATACATATTCATGCATTTTAAATACAAAAGGAGAGAGAACAATAAAAAGTACCATAAAAGAATCTATGATAATTTTCTTTTTTACTTTAGTCTCTTTTTCAGTCATTTTCCGCTTCATAGATATATTTAGAATTCAATATAAATAGATAAACGAAAAAAAGGGTAATTTATTGATTACCCTTTAAATGTTTTAATATGAATTGGAAAACTACTTATTTGATTTCCTAATCTTGGTTTTATCTACTCCTTGCTCATATGCTTGGTCATCTGCGTTAGGAGTGCATGAAATTGCAGTCAAAGTTAAAACTGCACATGCCATTAATCCAAATAAAATTCTTTTCGTGTTCATCATCAAGAGGGTTTTTAGTTAAAGATTTAATTCATTTTCAATACAAATTGAAGAAAAAAAGCACTTTCAATATGCATTACAGCGATAAATATAAGCACTTTAACGTAAAAAACAAGCGTTTAATCGATTTTTATGTATTTTATCGAAAAATATACAATAAAACTGATTGTATTACGATGATTTCTTAGCCCAATTTTAGCCTTTTATTGTAAGTTTTCGAGTATTCTGGTCTACAATCTCTAAAAAAACGTCAGTTGTATCCTCTGGAAGTAAAGAAGTTATCATTTCTGGCCACTCAATTAATACTAAAACATCTGCATTAAAATAATCTTCTAAGCCTAAATCTAAGGCTTCAGTCTCATTATTCAGCCTATAAAAATCAAAATGATAGGCCAAAAGCTTTTTGCTAGCATCAAAATATTCATTTACAATACCATACGTAGGGCTGTGGGCTGTATCAATACTACCAAGTTCTTTAATAATAGCCTTGATTAAAGTTGTTTTACCAGTACCCATCTCCCCATAAAAACAAATTGTTTTGGCTTGAGTATTGGAAAGTAGCTGTTGGACAACTTCTTGAAGTTGATTCTCTATATAGGTAATCTGCATTGGATTTATCTAGGCTCCAAAACTACAAAAGGAATTACCATTTCTTCCAAAGAAACCCCTCCATGTTGGTAGGTATTCCTATAATAACTAACATAATGGTTATAATTATTTGGGTAAGCAAAGAAAAAATCATTCTTGGCAAATATATAAGAGCTACTCATATTAATACTTGGTAGGTATATTTTTTTAGGGTCTTTGGCCGCCAATACATTTTTGTCCTCATATGTTAGACTACGCCCAGTTTTGTAACGAAGATTGGCACTGGTTTCTCTATCCCCAACAACTTTTGAAGGCTGCTTTACATTAATGGTTCCATGGTCTGTTGTAATAATCAGTTTTAGCCCCATGGTCTGTGCTTGTTGTATAATTTCTAATAAGGGAGAATTTTTAAACCAGCTTTGTGTTAAGGACCTATATGCTTTGTCATTTGATGCCAGTTCTTTTATAACGTCCATTTCTGTTTTGGAATGGGAGAGCATATCCACAAAATTATAAACGATTACTGTTAAATCATTCTCTTTCTGTGTTTTAAAATTTTGAGAAAGCGCTTTACCTTGCTTTAAGCTGCTTATTTTATGGTACTCCCACTTTAAATCCAATCCCAGTCTTTTAAGTTGTTCCCCTAAAAATTTATCTTCAAATAGATTTTTTCCGCCCTCATCCGTATCATTCTTCCACCAGTCTGGATATTTTTTCTCCATATCCAATGGTGTCAAGCCAGAGAATATTGCATTTCTGGCATATTGGGTGGCCGTGGGCAATATGCTGTAATATGTTTTCTCTTTGTCTTTTTTATAATAGGCATTTAAACCTTCCTCAAAAGCAAACCATTGATCATAGCGTAAATTGTCTATCACAACCAATAAGGTTGGGGTGTTTTTTATTTCAGGATATATCCATTCTTTAAAAAGGGTATGGGATAGTATAGGTGCATCGTCATCAGAGAACCAATCTTCATAATTGCTGTCTACAAACTTCCCAAATTGATTGTTGGCCTCCACTTTTTGGGATTCCAATATTTCAAACATGCTAGAGTCTTCAATCTCTTCCAATTGCAGTTCCCAGTAGATTAATTTTCTATATAGTTCTGCCCATTCTTCATATGAATTTACCATGGACAGATCCATTGCAATTTTTCTAAACTCTTGTTGGTAATTAGAGGTTGTTTTTTCAGATACCAATCTAGAATTGTCCAAGTTCTTTTTTAGAGATAATAAAATCTGGTTGGGGTTTACGGGCTTAATTAAATAATCCGCTATTTTAGAGCCAATGGCCTCTTCCATAATATATTCTTCCTCGCTCTTGGTAATCATCACTACTGGGAGTGTAGCATCCATTAGTTTAATTTCGGTTAAGGTTTCCAAACCAGAAATACCGGGCATATTTTCATCCAAAAAAACAATATCAAATCTGTTATGGGCTATTTCTTCCAAAGCTTCCTGTCCACTTTTACATGTGGTCACTGTATAATTTTTCCCTTCCAGAAAAATAATATGAGGTTTCATGAATTCAATTTCATCATCAACCCAAAGTATTGTTATTTTACTCATCTAGTACCTGTATTTGTGAAAAACGATTTTTAGTTGAACTGCTCCTTAAATTCACCCTCAGAGTCTCATTTCAAATCCATAACTTTGACATATTAATAGCAAAACGATTTTTTAAGGAAACATATTTTGGAAAAATCCAACAAACTAAAAATATTCAATGATCCAATTTACGGATTTATTAGAATACCCAGTACTTTAGTCTATAACCTTATTGAAGAACCGTATTTTCAACGTTTGCGTAGAATTTCCCAAACGGGCATGTCTTCCTTGGTATATCCTGGTGCACACCACACCCGTTTTCATCATGCATTGGGAAGTATGGATTTAATGGGAAAAGCAATAGAAGTACTCCGTTTAAAAGGCGTTGTAATTTCTAAAGAGGAAGAAGAAGGGCTTTTATGTGCCATTCTTTTGCATGATATTGGGCATGGTCCTTTCTCACATGCTATGGAGCATAGCATTGTTGATGGAATTGATCATGAGAATATTTCTCTCCTTTTTATGGAAAACTTGAATGAGAAATTTAACGGAAGTTTAACCATTGCTATAGAAATATTCAAAGGAACTTATTCAAAAAAGTTTTTAAATCAATTGGTGTCAAGTCAATTGGATATGGATCGGTTGGATTATTTAAAACGAGATAGTTTCTATACAGGTGTGGCTGAAGGAAATATTAATTCAGAACGATTGATTATCATGTTGAATGTAGCAGATAATGAGTTGGTTGTAGAGGAAAAAGGAATCTACTCGGTTGAAAAATTCTTAATGGCTCGCCGTTTTATGTATTGGCAGGTGTATTTACATAAGACATCTTTAGCGGCAGAATTATTGTTGACCAAAGCCTTTCAACGAGCAAAAGACTTACTGACTAAAGGAACGGATTTATCCTGCAGTAATTCCTTGCTCTTTTTTTTACAACATAAAATCAACAAAGATAATTTTGACAATACTGTTTTAGAAAGGTTTGCCCAATTAGATGATATAGATGTCTTAGCTGCTGTTAAAGCTTGGCAAAACCATTCAGATTATGTGCTTTCTAGCTTATGTAAAATGCTTATCAATCGTAAGTTGTTGAATATTAAGATAAAGAACAAGCCAATAGGGTCGGACAAGTTTGAAAAGCAGTACAACTCTTTCAAAGAAAAGAACCAACTTACAGATGAAGAGGTCTCTTATTTTGTTTTTAAAGGAGAAATTGAAAATCAGGCTTATAATCAAGAGAAACAAAATATTAATATTTTAAAGTCAAATAAAAAATTGGTGGATGTTGTAAAGGCATCTGACCATTTAAACTTGAAAACCCTTTCAAAAAAAGTCACTAAATATTATATGTGCTATCCCAAAGATTCTTTTTAACTATTTTTCTTACTTTTGTGTTCCATCACGATAAAAACATTAAGATTGAAATTTACTGCTAGCCAGATTGCGGGTATTTTAGAGGGAGAAATTGTGGGCAACCCAGAAATAGCTGTTAATAAGCTATCCAAAATAGAAGAAGGTGAAAAAGGATCATTAACTTTCTTATCTAACTCAAAATACACACCGTTCATATATACTACAAAAGCTTCTATTACAATAGTTAATAAAGATTTTGTCCCAGAACAAGAAATTTCCACAACCTTAATCAAGGTAGATGACCCATATTTGTCTTTTTCTAAAGTTTTGGAATATTATGATTTGGCTAAAAATAATAAGATTGGCATAGAAAACCCCGTGTTTATATCAGACACTGCTACTTATGGGACAGATTTTTACCTTGGTGCTTTCGCCTATATAGGGAATGATGTAACAATGGGCAACAATGTGAAAATTCACCCTAATGTATATATTGGTGATAGTGTAGATATAGGAGATAATGTTATTGTACATGCTGGGGCCAAAATATATTCTGAATCTAAGATAGGTAATAGTTGCGTTATCCAGAGTGGTGCAATTATTGGTGCAGATGGATTTGGTTTTGCACCAACTTCAAACGGAGAGTATAATAAAATACCTCAAACAGGGAATGTTATTTTAGAGGATAATGTTGATGTGGGTGCTGGTACAACAATAGATAGGGCCACTATGGGATCTACTATTTTAAGAAAAGGAGTGAAATTGGACAACCAAATACAAATAGCACATAATGTTGAGATTGGAGAACACACGGTAATTGCTGCCCAATCTGGTGTTGCTGGGTCTACCAAAATTGGAAAAAATTGTTTAATAGGCGGGCAAGTTGGTATTGTTGGCCACATTACAATTGGTGATAGGGTAAAGATACAAGCGCAATCTGGAATAGGGAGAAATGTAAAAGATGATGAAGTACTCCAAGGTTCTCCTGCATTAACGTATGGAGATTATAACAAGTCTTATGTGCACTTTAAGAATCTCCCCGAAATTATAAATAAGGTTAACGAATTGGAAAAAAGAATAGACAGTGAATAATACTACGGCAAAACAACGGACTATTGCAAAAGAAGTTACGCTAACAGGAGTTGGCCTGCATACTGGCGAGAATGTAACTATTAAATTTGTACCTGCTCCAGAAAACCATGGATATGCTTTTAAGAGAGTAGATATTGAAGGTGAACCTGTAATTGAGGCTAACGCCAACAATGTAGTCAATACACAACGGGGAACCAATCTTGAAAAAAATGGTATTAAAGTTCAAACTTCAGAACATGTACTAGCTGCATTGGTCGGCTTGGAAATAGATAATGTGTTAATAGAATTGAGTGCTCCAGAGCTTCCTATTATGGACGGGTCTTCCAAGTTTTTTATTGATGCTTTGGAAGAAGCAGGAGTTAAAGAACAAAATGCTGAGCGCGAAGAATATATTATAAAGGAAGTTATATCTTATAAGGATGATGCTACAGGAAGTGAAATCACTATTATTCCTTCTGATGAGTATCAGGTAACAACAATGGTAGATTTTGGAACCAAAGTTTTGGGGACACAAAATGCCACACTAGAGCATCTTTCAGATTTTAAAAAGGAAATTTCAAATGCACGCACCTTTAGTTTCTTACATGAACTGGAAATGCTTTTGGATAATGGTCTTATAAAAGGAGGTGATTTAAACAACGCCATCATATATGTAGACAAAGAGATTTCTGATATCACAATGAGAAATCTTGAAAAGGCATTTAATAAGAAAAAACTATCGGTTAAACCCAATGGAATATTAGATAACCTTACACTGCACCAACCCAATGAAGCGGCCAGGCATAAATTATTAGATGTTGTGGGAGATTTGGCATTGATAGGAACAAGAATTAGGGGTAAGGTAATAGCCAATAAGCCAGGGCATTTTGTCAATACTGAGTTTGCTAAAAAATTGGCAGAAATAATTAAAAAGGAGAAAAGGAACAAAGTGCCAAAATTTGATTTGAGCAAACCTCCTCTGATGGATATTCACCAGATTATGGACATGTTGCCCCATAGGCCTCCTTTTCTTTTTTTAGATAGAATTATAGAGCTTTCGGACAAGCATGTTGTTGGTATGAAAAATGTGACCATGAACGAGCCGTTTTTTGTAGGTCATTTCCCTGGAGCACCTGTAATGCCAGGAGTTTTACAAATAGAAGCTATGGCACAAACAGGAGGGATATTGGTTTTAAGCACAGTTCCTGATCCTGAGAATTACCTGACCATCTTTATGAAAATTGATAAGGTGAAATTTAGACAAAATGTGTTGCCCGGAGATACATTGATTTTTAGCTGTAGTTTAATTACTCCTATAAGAAGAGGTATTTGTCATATGCAAGCCTATGCTTATGCCAATGATAAATTGGTATGCGAAGCAGAATTAATGGCCCAAATCATAAAAAGAAAATAACATGAATCAACCATTGGCCTATATACACCCAGGTGCCAAAATTGCTAAAAATGTAGTTGTAGAACCTTTTACCACTATTCATAATAATGTAACTATTGGTCAAGGAACTTGGATTGGCAGTAATGTCACTATAATGGAAGGGGCTAGAATAGGAAAAAATTGTAATATTTTCCCTGGTGCCGTCATATCTGCCACACCACAAGATCTTAAATATAATGGAGAAGAAACGACAGTAGTTATTGGAGACAATACAACCATTAGAGAATGTGCCACCATAAATAAAGGTACAGTGGACCGAATGAAAACAGTTATTGGCAAAAATTGTTTGATTATGGCATATTGCCATATTGCCCATGATTGTTTTGTTGGGGAAAATTGTATTTTCTCAAACAATTCTACGCTTGCAGGGCATGTAACAATAGGTGATAATGTGATTTTAGCTGGTCTGGTCGCCGTGCATCAATATGTATCTATTGGAAACCACGCTTTTGTAACAGGGGGCTCATTGGTACGTAAAGACGTGCCTCCCTACGTAAAAGGAGCTAGAGAACCTATGTCCTATGTGGGCATTAACTCTGTAGGATTGCGTAGAAGAGGGTATACGTCAGAAAAAATTAGAGAGATACAGAATATATATAGAACATTGTTTCAAAAAAATTACAACAATACTCAAGCTGTTCAGATTATAGAAGCAGAAATGGAAGCTACACCTGAACGAGATGAAATTCTGCAATTCATAAGAGATTCACAAAGGGGAATCATGAAAGGATATTTTAGCACAAATTAAATTATATGGCATCAACATCAGATATTAGAAAAGGACTTTGTATTAAATATAACCACGATATTTTTAAAATAATTGAATTCTTACATGTAAAACCAGGCAAAGGACCTGCATTTGTGAGGACCAAACTCAAAAGCGTTACTACTGGTAAAGTGATAGATAACACTTTCTCTTCTGGGCATAAAATTGAAGATGTTCGTGTGGAAACCCAATCTTATCAGTATTTATATGCAGAAGGGGACACGTATCATTTTATGAACACGGACGATTATAACCAAATAACGTTGGAAAAAACCTCTTTGGATTCACCAGGATTGTTAAAGGAAGGAGAGGTTGTAAAAATCATGTTCAATACGGAAGACAGTATGCCGTTATCAGTAGATATGCCAGCAAGTGTTGTATTGGAAGTTACGTACGCAGAACCAGGAGTAAAAGGCAATACTGCCACAAATGCCACAAAACCGGCAACTGTAGAAACAGGAGCGACCATAAATGTACCACTATTCATCAATGAAGGAGATAAGATCAAAGTAGATACGGAGAAAGGGGCGTATATAGAACGGGTAAAAGGATAACTCTTTTCAAAAATTTATGAAATTTTCCACACCTCAGAAGTTAAAACAAATTGCAGACATTATCAATTCTGAATATGTAGGGGCAGATGATTTCCCTGTATTTGGAATGAATGAAATACATGTTGTTGAAGCTGGGGACATTGTTTTTGTGGATCATCACAAGTATTATGACAAAGCCCTACAGTCCAAAGCAACAGTTGTACTTATAAACAAAGAAGTTGATTGCCCTATGGGTAAGGCGCTGTTAATTTCTGATGACCCATTTAGGGATTTCAACACATTGACCCATTTTTTCAATCCGTTTAAAAGTACAAGTGCTACCGTTTCTTCTTCTGCAAAAATTGGAAAGAACAGTATAATACAGCCAAATGCTTTTATAGGAAATAATGTTTCTATTGGGAATAATTGCACCATACACTCCAACGTTTCCATTTATGATAATTGTGTAATTGGTAACAACGTAACCATTCATGCAGGTGCTGTTCTTGGAGCTGATGCATTTTATTATAAAAATAGACCAGAGGGTTATGATAAACTTTTGTCAGGAGGTAGAGTTGTCATTCAAGACAATGTAGATATAGGAGCTTTATGTACAATAGACAGAGGAGTAACCGGAGATACCACAATAAAAGAAGGTTCTAAGCTTGATAACCAAGTGCAAGTTGGTCATGACACAGTAATAGGAAAAAAATGTCTGATAGCCTCACAAACGGGTATAGCAGGTTGTGTCATTATAGAAGATGAAGTCACTCTTTGGGGTCAGGTTGGTGTTATCAGTGGCATCACTATAGGGAAAAAAGCAGTAGTTCTTGCCCAGACAGGAATATCAAAATCCATAGAAGGTGGAAAAAGTTATTTTGGAAGCCCAGTAGAGGAGGCAAGAGAGAAATTGAAGCAATTGGCCAACGTCAAAAAGATTCCTAACATCTTAAAAAGATTAGAAGAGTAAATAAGCAAAAGAATACTTTAAAATTCGTTTGTAAACCTATATTTTTGTACAGCTAAAAACCAGTTAGATAATGAGTGTTCTAGTAAATAAAGATTCCAAAATAATAGTCCAAGGCTTTACAGGTAGTGAAGGTACATTTCACTCTGAGCAAATGATTGAATACGGCACCAATATTGTTGGTGGTGTTACTCCTGGAAAAGGAGGTCAAGAACACTTGGGGAAGCCAGTATTTAATACCGTTGAAGAAGCTGTTGAAAAAGCTGGGGCAGATACAACTATCATCTTTGTTCCACCAGCTTTTGCCGCAGACGCTATTATGGAAGCTGCAAGTGCAGGGATTAAAGTAATCATAACTATTACAGAAGGAATTCCCATTGCTGATATGGTAAAGGCATCTGACTATTTAAAAGATAAAGATTGTAGGTTGGTAGGTCCTAACTGCCCAGGAGTAATAACTCCAGGAGAAGCAAAAGTTGGTATTATGCCAGGTTTTGTTTTTAAAGAGGGTAATGTTGGTATTGTGTCAAAATCTGGTACATTAACTTATGAAGCTGCCGATCAAGTGGTAAGACAAGGTTTGGGAATTACAACTGCCATTGGTATTGGGGGTGATCCAATTATAGGAACTACCACAAAAGAAGCTGTGGAATTGTTGATCAATGACCCAGAAACAGAATGTGTGGTCATGATTGGTGAAATAGGTGGTCAATTAGAAGCTGATGCAGCAAAATGGTACAAAGAAAGTGGAAGTAAAAAACCAATTATTGGATTCATTGCAGGGGAAACCGCTCCTGCTGGTAGAACAATGGGACATGCTGGTGCAATTGTAGGTGGTAGTGATGATACAGCACAGGCTAAGAAAAGAATTATGAGAGAATGTGGTATCCACGTGGTGGATTCTCCAGCAGAAATAGGATTAAAGGTCAAAGAAGTAATGGGGTAACATAATCCTCCGAAATTATAAGCTTTGATATAATAAACGAATGATAAAATCCCGCAATGAGCGGGATTTTTTTCGTCTTTATCTGAAACAAAAACTATATTTGAAATAGCATATCAAAATAAACAAAACAATATGAAGTTTTTAGAAGGAAAAAATGTGATCATTACTGGTGCCAGTAGAGGTATAGGTAAGGGAATTGCTGAAATATTTGCAGATCACGGGGCTAATGTGGCTTTTACCTACAGTTCTAGTGAGGCACCTGCTTTAGAATTGGAAAAAGAATTGAATGCAAAAGGCGTAAAAGCCAAGGCTTATAAAAGTAATGCAGCAAGTTTTGAAGAGTCTGAAAAATTAGTAGCAGATGTTTTAGCAGATTTTGGTGGAATTGATGTGTTGATAAACAATGCAGGAATCACCAAAGACAATTTGTTGATGCGCATGGGAGAGGCAGATTTTGATAAAGTAATTGAAATCAACCTTAAATCAGTTTTTAATATGACTAAAGCTGTGCAGCGTACTTTCCTAAAACAAAGAAAAGGCTCTATCATTAATATGAGTAGTGTTGTTGGTGTAAAAGGGAACGCAGGACAGACTAATTATGCGGCATCAAAAGCAGGTATGATTGGTTTTACAAAATCTGTAGCACTAGAGTTGGGTTCTAGAAACATACGTTGCAATGCAATTGCTCCAGGCTTTATTGAAACTGAAATGACGGGCAAATTGGACGAGAAAGTTGTTCAAAGTTGGAGAGATGGTATTCCGTTAAAACGTGGTGGAACTCCAGAAGATGTGGCTAATGCGTGTTTGTTTCTTGCATCGGATATGTCAGCATATATTACTGGTCAAGTACTAAATGTTGATGGGGGAATGTTGACTTAATTTAAAGAAAACAAAGTATGATTTATGTAACAACAGAACAAATAGTGGGAAAAGAGATTACAGCATCTTTAGGAACAGCCAGAGGAAGTACAGTAAGAGCCAGGAATATTGGTAGAGACATATTTGCAGGTCTTAAAAATATTGTTGGTGGAGAGATATCTGAATATACCCAATTACTTGCAGAGTCTAGAGAACAAGCTATTAAAAGAATGTTGGATGATGCACAAAGACTTGGTGCGGATGCAATAGTGAATGTTCGTTTTAATACTTCACAGGTAATGCAAGGAGCTGCTGAAATGTTAGCTTATGGTACTGCAGTAAAACTAAAATAACACAAGTGTGGAATATCTACCAATCATGCTTATGGTGTTATTTTTTGGAGGTATTTTCTGTTTATTGATATACTTTGTTGTAAAAAGATTGGAAGCTAAAAAGAAAGAAAATTTCGAAAAGAGAGACAATTAATCTATGCAGACCAAAACACTATTATTAATACTACTATCTGTGATAGTTGCGATTGGAATTGCTTGGTTTCAATATTATTATAAAACAAAAAAGAGAGGAAAACTTAGTGTTGTCCTCTCTTTTTTACGTTTTTTAAGTGTTTTTAGTGCTTTACTGTTATTGATCAACCCAAAGTTTTCAAAAAACGAATACACTCTAGAGAAAACCAATCTGGTTCTTTTGGTGGACAATTCATCATCAATAAATACTTTTATAGAAAAAGAAGATGTACTATCTATTATAAATCAAATTGAGGAAAATGATGGGCTATCAAATAAATTCAATGTAACCCAATATACTTTTGGAAGCTCTTTAAACAGCAATGACAGCATTTCCTTAAATGAGAACAGGACAAATATTTCTGAAGCATTAGAGAGTATAAATGAAATTCACAATAAAACCAATACGGTAATTGTACTGTTCACAGATGGCAACCAAACGATTGGAAAAGATTATGAGTTTTATGGAAAAAATCAAAAAATGCATATATACCCAACTATTCTGGGAGATACCACTACATATGAAGACATACGTATTGGTCAGGTAAATAACAATAAATATGCATTTTTAAAAAACAAGTATCCTCTAGAAATTTTTGTTACTTATGATGGAACAAAAAGTGTTGTTTCAAGAGTCAATATTCAAGTTAATGGTAAAAGTGTTTTTACAGAGAACGTAACGTTATCGCCCAAAGAAAACACAAGAAAAATTGATGCATTGTTGGATGCAAAAACGGTAGGATTAAAGAAGATAAAGATTACAGTAACGGCACTTATCAATGAGAAAAATATACTGAACAATAGTAAGAACATTGCGATTGAAGTTATAGATGAAAAAACAAAGGTTGTAATTGTATCAGATATAATGCACCCAGATATTGGAGCATTAAAAAAAGCAATAGAAAGTAATGAACAGAGAAAGGTGATCATTAAAAAACCGACAGATGCTTTTTCTGATTATGAAAATGTAGGTGTGTTCATTTTATATCAACCCAATTCATCCTTTAAAAAAATATATGCTTTTATTGACCAAAAGAAAGCGAATACATTTACCATAACTGGTACTAAAACAGATTGGAACTTTTTAAACAACTCCCAAAGCAGTATTGAGAAAAATAGCACAGGAGTAGTGGAAGATGTATTTCCCATATTGAATTCTGGTTTTTCAATTTTCAATATTTCAGATTTCAATATCCAAGGTTTTCCACCACTAGAAGCAGAACTGGGTGAATTGTTTATCACTAAAGTGTATGAAACAGTGCTTGGTCAACAAATAAAAGGTGTTGAACTAAACGAACCATTATTGGCCATTATCCCTGAAAATGGCAAAAAGGAAGCTTTTTTATTTGGAGAGAATATTTGGAAATGGAGGGTGCAGAGTCATAGAAATGATAGGAGTTTTAAGAGTTTTGATGATTTAATGGGTAAAATTATATTGTATTTATCATCAACAAATTCTAAAGATAGGCTCACAATAGATTATGAAACCATTTATTCTGGGATTGAAGAGGCAAAAATAGCAGCCAGTTATTTTGATGAAGCATTTGTATTTGACTACAACGCTACACTACTATTAAAACTAACTGAGAAAACCGATGGAACCACAAGAGAAATTCCTATGTTGCTTAATGGAAATCATTACGAAACAGATTTAAGCAGTTTGGAATCTGGCGAATATGATTTTACAATTTCAGTAAAGAATAAAAACCTTTCTAAGTCTGGTAGTTTCTCAATTTTAAATTTTGATGTAGAGCAACAGTTTTTATCAAGTGATTATAAGAAACTGAACAGGTTAGCACAAAATAGTAGTGGAAAACTCTATTTCCCATCACAAACGGAGATATTGATAGAAGATTTAGTGACAGACAAACAGTATATACCTGTACAGAAAAGCAAGCAAAATGTAGTATCTTTGATAGATTTTAAATTCCTTTTAGGAATTATTATAGCTGCTTTGGCCGCAGAGTGGTTTATAAGAAAATATAACGGATTAACTTAAAGAACAGAAAATGGATAAATTACCTAAGATTGCATTTCCAATAATATTTGTTGGCATTTTGCTAATTATATTAATTTCAAAATCAGCCATAACCATTGATTCTGGTGAATCAGGGGTTTTGTATAAAACTTTTGGTGGAGGGGTTGTTACTGATGAACCACCTTTAGGAGAAGGTTTTCATTTGGTTGCTCCTTGGAACAAAGTTTTTGTTTATGAAGTTAGACAACAAGAGCTTTTTGAGCAAATGAAAGTTCTTTCGTCCAATGGATTAGAAATTCAAATTGATGCTTCTGCATGGTACCAGCCCGTGAAAAATAAACTGGGAAATTTACACCAAACATTAGGAGAAGGGTATTTGGACAGAGTAATTAAACCAGCCATCCGTAGTGCCGCAAGAAGTGTTGTTGGCCGTTATACCCCAGAACAGTTGTACAGTAGTAAAAGAGATATTATTCAGGATGAAATATTTGAAGAAACTAAAATAATTTTAGATAAACAATTTGTACAATTAAACGAAGTCTTAGTGAGAGACGTAACGTTGCCTATAACCATTAAAGATGCAATTGAGCGTAAGTTAAAGCAAGAGCAAGAATCATTGGAGTATGAATTTAGATTGGTCACAGCATCAAAAGAAGCAGAGAAAGTAATTATTGAAGCTCAAGGTAAGGCAGATGCTAACAGAATATTAAGTGCATCATTGACAGACAAAATTCTTCAAGACAAAGGTATTGAAGCTACTTTGAAATTAGCACAATCCCCAAACTCTAAAGTTGTTATTGTTGGTGGCAGTGGTGATGGACTACCTTTAATTTTAGGAAACAATTAAAATAATTATATAACTATTGCTGTACTAATTGAAATATTTTTCCGTTAAATTTTTTAGACTTGGAAATAAGTTTTAGTTTTACAATCATAATGAGAAACAATACTACACATCATCATTTTTACACTTGCTATCAAGCGAGGTAAAGATGTATTGTGTAAAAACTAATTATATCGGACCCGTTTGAGAAATCAAACGGGTTTTTTAATTAAATTGATTTTGTCATTCCTAAAATGTCACCCTGAGCGCAGTCGAAGGGAATTTAGGAATCCACAATAAGTTTGAATCTATACATGCAAAATGACAAAAATTAGAATAGCAATACAGAAGAGCGGCCGTCTTAATGATGATTCCCTTAAACTATTAAAAGACTGTGGTATATCCATTGATAATGGAAAGGACCAACTAAAAGCTGAAGCCAGAAATTTCCCAATGGAAGTTTTTTATCTGCGCAATGGAGATATCCCTCAATATTTAAAAGACGGCGTGGTAGATATTGCCATTATTGGGGAAAATGTATTGATAGAGAAAGGAGATGGGATTTCCGTCAATGAAAAGCTTGGTTTTTCAAAATGCAAGGTTTCCTTAGCTGTTCCAAAAACAACTGATTTTAATTCAGTTCAAGATTTTGAAGGCAAGCGTATTGCAACCTCATACCCAAATACAGTTAAAAAATATTTGGCTGATAAAAATGTAACTGCAGACTTGCACATTATTAATGGTTCTGTAGAAATAGCACCTAATATTGGCCTTGCCGATGCAATTTGTGATATCGTTTCTAGTGGCAGTACACTCTTTAAAAATAACCTAAAAGAGGTGGAAGTCATGTTTACAAGTGAAGCTGTATTAGCGGTATCTCCTAAAATATCAGAAGAAAGAAAAAGTATTCTAAGCAAATTACAATTTAGGATTCAATCGGTTTTAACTGCAAGACAATCTAAATATGTATTGTTGAACGCACCCAATGATAAATTGGATGAAATCATAAAAATAATCCCTGGAATGAGAAGCCCAACTGTTTTACCGTTGGCAGAAGAGGGGTGGAGCTCTGTGCACACCGTATTGGACAAACATACTTTTTGGGAAGTTATAGATGAGTTGAAACAAGCAGGTGCAGAAGGCATTTTAGTATGTCCAATTGAAAAAATGGTATTGTAAACGTCATTCTGAACTTGTTTCAGAATCACATTATTTTTTATATAATTTGAAAGTAACTAAGGTGCAGCAAGAAGGATATTTATGATACCCAAGAAGCAATTTAAAATAGAATTAATACCCAAAAACCAAATGGAAACCATTCTTCCATTGTTAGATTTACTCAATGAGGGCAGGGTGTCTTTGGCTGTTCTTGAAAAACGGTTAGAAAGTATTTTGCCGATGAACTATGAATGTATCGGGGTTTATGATGATGATAAATTGATAGGAATATGTGGCATATGGTTTTTAAACAAATTTTATGTTGGTAAACATATAGAGCCAGATAATGTATTTGTTTTATCAGAGTATCGTAGTGCAGGTGTGGGGAAACTAATGCTGGATTGGGTCATTGATTATGCAAAGAAAATAGGTTGTGATGCAACAGAAGTAAACTGCTATGTTAAGAATTTAAAAGGAAAGCAGTTCTGGAAAAATCAAGGATATGAAGTGGTAGGTTTTCACATGCAACAGTTTTTTAAATAAAGAAATGAATAAAATATACAATCCTAATAGAAGTGAATGGAAGGTCTTATTGCAAAGACCCACACAAACTGTAGCAGATATTGAGGGTACTGTAAATTCAATTTTTGAGGAAGTAAAATTAAACGGAGATGCTATATTAAAGAAGTACACCCAAAAATTTGATGGAATTGCTTTACAATCTTTTTTGGTGACCGATGAAGAAATACAAAAGGCAAATGGATTGGTTTCCAAAGAATTGAAGTCGGCCATACAGGTAGCCAAAACTAATATTGAAGTATTCCATAAAGCACAAATAACAACTAAGGTAGCAGTAGAAACAGTACCAGGAGTAGAATGTTGGCAAGAAAAACGACCCATTCAAAAAGTGGGATTATACATTCCTGGAGGTACTGCACCTTTATTTTCAACCATATTAATGTTGGCAGTACCAGCTATAATTGCAGGTTGCAAAGAAATAGTGCTTTGCTCACCACCAAATACACAAGGAGAGATTAATCCAGCAATTTTATATACCGCCAGTTTATGTGGTATTAAAAACATGTATAAGGTAGGGGGCATACAAGCCATTGCAGGGATGACCTTTGGTACGGAAAGTATTCCACAGGTATATAAAATATTTGGACCAGGGAATCAATACGTAACCGTTGCAAAACAAATAGCGACCAAGCATGGTGTAGCAATTGATATGCCAGCAGGTCCAAGTGAATTATTGGTCATGGCAGATGATACAGCCAATGCAGCCTTTGTAGCATCTGATTTATTGAGTCAGGCAGAACATGGAGTTGATAGCCAGGTGATTTTGGTGAGCACTTCAAAAAGAATGATTGATGAAGTTGAAGAAGAAATACAAAAACAGATCAATGATCTGCCAAGAAAGGAAATAGCGGAAAAAGCGATTGCAAATAGTAAACTCATATATGTTGAAAATGCACAAATTGCAATTGATCTAATCAATGAATATGGACCTGAACATTACATTCTTTGCGTAGAAAATGAAGATTACTATTTGAATCAAGTTGAAAATGCAGGATCCGTATTTATTGGAAATTACACCCCAGAAAGTGCGGGTGATTATGCCTCGGGAACCAATCACACACTGCCAACAAATGGATATGCAAAACAATACAGTGGCGTAAACCTGGATAGTTTTATGAAGAGTATAACGTTTCAAAAAATATCAAAGGAAGGAATAAAGAATATTGGTGAAACAATAGAAATAATGGCAGATGCAGAAGGATTACAGGCGCATAAAAATGCTGTTACATTACGATTAAAAAGTTTGGAATAGGTGTCATTCCGCACTTGATGCGGAAACCACAAACAAAATAGATTCCTGCCTTCGCAGGAATGACAAAAGATGAAAGAAAAATTTAACATACAAAACCTAGTAAGAGAAAATGTAAAAGGGTTACAACCGTATTCCTCTGCACGGGACGAATATGTTTCAGATGGTTCTAAAATGGTTTTTTTGGATGCCAATGAAAATCCCTTTGAAACAGGTGTAAACCGTTATCCAGATCCACAACAGCGCAATTTAAAATCCGTATTGGCAAAACAAAAAGGTGTCTCTGACACCCAGATGTTGTTGGGGAATGGCAGTGATGAAGTGCTGGATTTAATTTTCAGAGCTTTTTGCGAACCAAAAGAAGACAATGTTATCACTTTGCCACCTACCTATGGCATGTACAAGGTACTGGCAAACATCAACAATATTGAAAACAGGGAAGTTTTATTGACAAAATATTTTGAACCCAATGTAGAAGCTATCCTAAATGAGGTTGACCAAAATTCAAAGATGCTGTTTATATGCTCTCCTAACAATCCAACTGGCAATAGTTTTTCGAGTGAACTTATTGAATCATTACTGAATGAATTCAATGGATTGGTTGTTATAGATGAAGCCTATATTGATTTTTCCAATAATGAAAGTTGGGTACAACAGTTAAAGAGCCATCCAAATTTAATTGTTACCCAAACGCTGTCAAAAGCATATGGAATGGCAGGAATTCGGTTAGGGTTATGTTATGCTTCAGAAGAGATAATTTCAATTTTAAACAAAATAAAACCTCCATATAATGTAAATGAACTCACGCAGCGTAAAGCGTTGGAAAGAGTTAATGATACTGATATGGTATTGTCTGAGGTATTAGAAATATTAAAAGGAAGGAAGCAGTTGATTGAAACATTGAAACACATAAGTTTTGTTGAAGAAATATACCCAACTGATGCCAACTTTGTTTTGGTAAAAGTTGATAATGCAACCAAACGTTATAATCAATTATTGAAAAATGGGATTGTGGTAAGAAACAGAACAACACAACCTTTGTGTGAAAACACCTTGCGTTTTACGGTGGGCACAGCTAAGGAAAATGAGAAATTGATTGAATGTCTTCAATCAATTTCGAAACCCTGAACTTGTTTCAGAATCACATTGAATAATGAATGAGATGCTGAAATGAATTCAGCATGACAGAAATAATAGTATATAATTAAAGATCACATATTAGATTTGATATCGTATGAAAAAAGTATTATTCATAGACAGGGACGGAACCATCATCAAAGAAACGGCGGACGAGCAGATAGATGCATTTGAGAAAATGATATTCTATCCCAAAGCGTTTACATTTCTTGGAAAAATTGCCAAAGAATTGGATTATGAATTGGTGATGATCACCAATCAAGATGGGTTGGGAACCGATGTTTTTCCTGAGGATACTTTTTGGCCCGTGCATAATTTTATAATGAAGTCTTTTGAAAATGAAGGAGTAATTTTCGACAAGGTTTTTCTTGACAGAACTTTCCCCCATGAAAATGCCGATACCAGAAAACCGGGAACAGGATTGTTGACAGAATATTTTTCAGAAACGTATGATTTAGCAAACTCCTTTGTCATTGGTGACCGTTTAACGGACATGGAACTCGCTAAAAACCTTGGTTCTAAAGGAATTTTCATCAATGATAAGACCAATTTGGGAACAGGGGAAATTACGGTAAAACAAGAAGAGTTAAATGAGACCATTGCTATAGAGACTAGTGATTGGGAGAAAATCTATGAGTTTTTAAAACTTGAAAATAGAACGGCATCCATCAGTAGAAAAACCAATGAAACGGATATTCAAATAGAATTGAATCTTGATGGAACAGGGAAAGGAAATATTTCAACAGGGTTGGCATTTTTTGATCACATGCTAGATCAATTGGCACGTCATGGACAAATGGATCTGACCATTAAAGTCAACGGTGATTTAGAGGTAGACGAGCACCACACTATAGAAGATACTGCTATTGCTTTGGGCGAAGTTTTCAATATAGCTCTTGGAAACAAATTGGGAATAGAACGCTATGGTTTCTGTTTGCCAATGGATGATTGCCTAGCGCAAGTAGCAATAGATTTTGGCGGACGTAACTGGTTGGTTTGGGATGCCGATTTTAAGAGAGAGAAAGTGGGGGATATGCCAACGGAAATGTTTTACCATTTCTTTAAATCGTTCACAGACGGTGCAAAAGCAAATCTAAATGTTAAAGTTGAAGGTTCTAATGAACACCATAAGATCGAAGCCATTTTTAAGGCGTTTGCCAAGGCTATTAAAATGTCAGTAAAAAGAGATGTCGAAAAAATGGTTTTGCCCAGTACAAAAGGAATGTTATAAATGAAAATTGTAATCATAAATTACGGAGCTGGGAATATACAAAGCATCAAATTTGCCATTCAGCGTTTGGGGTATGAAGCTGTTCTTAGTAATAATGTAGCTGAAATAAAAGCAGCTGATAAAGTTATTTTCCCAGGTGTTGGTGAGGCCAGTAGTGCTATGAACAAGCTTTTAGAGAGTGGATTGGATAAACTTATTCCTCAGTTAGAACAACCTGTTTTTGGTATCTGTTTGGGAATGCAATTGATGTGTAATTCAACAGAAGAAGGAGATACAAAAGGTTTGGGGATTTTTGATGTGGATGTGGTGAAATTTTCTACCAACGTAAAAGTGCCCCAGATTGGATGGAATCAAATAGCGAACCTTAAATCAGAATTATTCAATGATGTTCCAGAAAATGAATATATCTATTTGGTACACAGTTTTTATGCACCGTTATGTGATGAAACCATTGCAGTATCTGAATATGATTTAAAATATAGTGCTGCCTTACAGAAAGACAATTTCTATGGAACCCAGTTTCACCCAGAAAAAAGTAGCGACATAGGAAGTAAAATTTTAAAAAACTTTTTGGAACTGTAATGAAAGATGAGTTTTACATATCAATGGATAAATCAAAAATGAACGTTCCGTTTATTCATAAATATCTTTCTGAACACTCTTATTGGGCAAAAGGCAGAACAATCAATAGAGTAAAATTATCCATAGAACATTCATTATGTTTTGGTGTGTTCAACAAGAATAATGAACAACTTGGTTTTGCCCGCATCACAACAGATTATGTAACTGTTGCATGGCTCATGGATGTCTTTATAAGTAAAACCCATCAGGGAAAAGGACTTGGAAAATTATTGATAGATTATGTTGTTAATCTGCCAGAATTGAAAGAGGTAAGAGGAATTGGTCTTAAAACGATTGATGCACAAAAGCTGTATAAACAGTTTGGTTTTAAAAATATAGATAATCCTGAAATATGGATGATGAAAATGAATGAAAGTATAGAGTAGTAAAGAGTACAAAGTATTAAACAAGCTTCATTCTGAATTTATTTCAGAATCGCATCAGAATAAGTTCAATAAATAAAGAGAAACTGAAACAAGTTCAGTTTACAAAACCATGAGGATAATACCAGCAATAGATATTATAGACGGGAAGTGTGTAAGGCTTTCCAAAGGGGATTATAGCACTAAAAAGGTGTACAATGAAAATCCTTTGGAAGTTGCTAAAGAGTTTGAAGCGCACGGGATTCAATATTTACATTTAGTAGATTTGGACGGTGCAAAATCCAAACATATTGTCAACCATAAAATTCTTGATACTATTGCTTCCAAAACAAGTTTAAAGATTGATTTTGGAGGAGGGCTCAAAACCAATGAAGATTTAAAAATTGCCTTTGAGAGTGGTGCCAATCAGATTACGGGTGGTAGTATCGCTGTAAAAGACAAGGATACTTTTTTGGGTTGGTTACAAGAATATGGTCTGGATAAAATCATTTTAGGCGCAGATGCCATAGATGAAAAAGTAGCTGTATCTGGCTGGTTGGAAGAATCAAAAGAAGAACTTATTCCTTTTATTCAGATGTATCAAGGGAAAGGAATTTCATATGTAATTTGTACAGATATCAGTAAGGATGGCATGTTAGAAGGGCCTTCTTTTGATTTGTATGAAAAAATACTTGCTGTCACTTCGAGCGGAGTCGAGAAGTTAAAACTCATTGCTTCAGGAGGAATATCCACTTTTGATGAACTCCCAAAATTAGCAGAAATGGGATGTGAGGGCACAATCATAGGAAAAGCAATCTATGAAGGAAGAATCAGCATGAAACAATTGGAAAACTATATTATTAGTCAATAATATGAACACGGTCATATCTGAATTTAAAGAAAATGCAATTTATAGAATGGATGCAAGTACTCGTATGATTACTATTGCCCTTTCTAAAATTGATGAGGCCACCGTTTGGAAAAGACCTAATGGAAACTCTAATAGTATTGGTAATTTAATATTGCACTTGTGCGGTAATATTACCCAATATGCAATTGTATCACTTGGTGAGAAAGAAGATGAACGCAATCGTGATGCAGAATTTGCCGCTAAAGATGGGTACTCAAAAGAACAGCTTTTAAAAATGCTCATGAGTACAGTTGAAAAAGCAAAAAGCACCATAAATAAAACTACCGAAAAGCAATTGATAGAAAAGCGAAGCGTACAAGCGTATGAATTTTCAGGAATTGGGGTTGTTTTGCATGCTGTGGAGCACTATTCCTATCATACAGGACAAATTGCTTTTTGGGTAAAGTTGTTATTGGATGAAAACCTTGGGTTCTATGATGGAGTGGATTTGAATGTTAAAAATGAATAGCGTCACCCTGAACTTGTTTCAGGGTCACACAAAAAGATAAAAATGCAATATAGTGTTGTATATATAATGACCAATAAATACAGAACAACATTTTATATTGGAGTAATCTAACTTAACAAAGAGAGTATTAGAACATATGTTAGGTGAAGGTTCAAAGTTTACTAAGAAATATAGTTTGATAGATTTGGTATATTTTGAAAAATTTACTGATATTAATCAAGCAATAGCCAGTGAAAAGCAGTTGAAGAATTGGCATCATGATTGGAAAATTAATTTAATTAAAGAACTAAATCCAACATTAAAAACATTGGATTATTAACTAATGCGACCCTGAAACAAGTTCAGGGTGACGAAACAAAATTATGCTAACAAAAAGAATAATTCCCTGCTTGGATATTAAAAATGGACGCACTGTAAAAGGTATTAATTTTGTGGATTTACGTGATGCTGGAGACCCTGTGGAACTGGCGGAAAGGTATGCCAATACAGGTGCGGATGAATTGGTGTTCTTGGATATCTCTGCTACTGAAGAACGACGTAAAACATTGGCAAATCTAGTTTTAAGGGTTGCAGAAAAAGTAAACATTCCCTTTACCGTTGGCGGTGGAATTTCCTCTGTAACTGATGTAGATGTGCTATTGCACAATGGTGCTGATAAAGTGTCCATAAACTCATCGGCAGTAAAAAATCCAGATCTCATCAATGAATTGGCTGCCAAATTCGGTTCACAATGTATAGTTGTTGCCATAGACGCCAAACAGATCAATGGAGAATGGGTCGTACATTTGGTAGGTGGTAAAGTCCCAACAGAATTAAATTTGTTTGATTGGGCCAAAGAGGTGGAACAACGTGGCGCGGGAGAAATCATGTTTACTTCCATGGATCATGACGGTACAAAAGATGGTTTTGCGAACAAGGCCTTAGCTAGATTATCCACAGAATTGAACATTCCTATAATTGCATCGGGTGGAGCAGGGAATATGCAACATTTTACAGACACCTTTATTGATGGAAAAGCTGATGCCGCATTGGCAGCAAGCGTTTTCCACTTTAAGGAAATAGAAATTAAAGATTTAAAAGAAGAATTAAGGAAGAATAATATTCCTGTGCGATTATAACTAACTGTCACCTTGAGCGCAGTTGAGATGTTTTGAGAAATCAAAATCTTGACCTTTCGACTGCGCTCAAGGTGACCCAAGATTTTAATATGAAAATAGATTTTGCTAAAAATAACGACAGACTTATACCAGCAATCATTCAAGATGCCATAACAAAGAATGTGTTGATGTTGGGATATATGAATGAGGAAGCATTGAAAGTGACACAGGACACTAAAAAAGTAACTTTCTACAGTAGGAGCAAACAACGCTTATGGACAAAAGGGGAGGAGAGCGGTAATTTCCTGAATCTAGTATCCATTAAAAACGATTGTGATAATGATACTTTGTTGATTACTGTACACCCAGAAGGACCCACTTGCCATAAAGGAACGGATACTTGTTGGGAAGAAGAGAATACTCAAAGTTTTGGGTTCTTGTCCAATTTAGAAAATGTGATTGCACAACGTAAAAAGGAAGCTTCAATAGCTCCTGAACTTCGTCAGAGTGACAATCAAAGTTACGTTGTCTCTTTGTTTGACATGGGTATCAATAAGATTGCCCAGAAAGTAGGGGAAGAGGCAGTAGAAGTGGTTATTGAGGCCAAAGACAATGATGAAAAGCTATTTTTGGATGAGAGTGCGGATTTACTTTTTCATTATCTAATATTATTGCAAGCAAAGGGGCATAAATTAAATGACGTTGTAGACGTTTTAAAGAAACGGAATTAATATATACATGTTGTGGTTATAGGTACCATCCTATAAAATGTGTAAATAGGAAGTTATTACGAAATGTATGCTTTTAGGTGAACAATTTGAGCTCTTAGAAGATAGGAGCAATAAATATCAAGATGAAACTGATTATACTGGTTTTACGGAAGAATTAGCAACACTTATGGCAGTTGGTTCAGG
>Ga0256845_1000397_pt1 | contig 42068 bp, 33 predicted proteins | sample RiftiametaG_FD_189101 | JGI IMG/M metagenome (GOLD analysis project Ga0256845, IMG submission 189101) | Tube worm associated microbial communities from hydrothermal vent at the East Pacific Rise, Pacific Ocean - Riftia | ecosystem: Host-associated > Annelida > Integument > Unclassified ...
CGGCCTCGCCGGATTCGGTCTTGCCGGATTCGGTCTTCCCCGCCTCAGCCGTTCCGGCTTCTGCCGACTTTACCTCCGCAGCCTTCTTCGCCCTCGCAGCCCTTTTTTCCTTCATCGCCTCCGCTTTGGCAGCCTCAGCCTTGGCCGTCAGCAAGTTCTCCGGTTTGTAGGCCGCATCCATCTTGGCGCGCAGGACCTTCCGCGCAGCACTGTACTCTCGATTCTCGATATTTCTCACAAGGTCATCGCGGATCGCCTCCTTGGACAGCGTTCCTGGCTTGTGACGGTCAAAGAGCTTGATGATGTACACCGCGTTGGACGAAACAATGGGCTCGCTGATCTCTCCAACTTTCATGGCAAAGGCCGTATCGGCGTAGTTCTTAACCATTCTCCGGCGGTCAAAGACACCCATGTCCCCCCCACGGTAGGCCCCGGGACCCTCCGAGAGTTTTTTCGCCAACTCGTTAAAATCTGCACCCGGCGCGACCAGGAGCTCACGCAGTTCCTTCGCTCGTGCGAGGGCCGCATCCTTCCACTTTGCCAGCTCCTCTTCCGATGCATTTTTAAGCACCTCGGCCCGCTGACGGCGAATCCGCGTCTTGCCTTCTCGTGGACCGATGGCCACAAACACATGGGATGCCCGCACACGCTCTTCGTCGGAATGAAGATTGGGCTTCGCCAGCGCATAAGCCTCGTCGATCTCGGCCTCACTCGCCTCAATCTCCGCGGACGCCTTCACCAACGCTCGCTCACGAAGATCCGCGATATTTCGTTCACGAACAGTCTCTTCCGTCTCCGCCATCCAAGCCAAAAATTTCGAGCGCTCTTCTGCGGACATCGCTTGATCTGCATCCAGCTTCTTCAGCTCGGCGGGATCGTAATCGACCCCTGCCGCCTTCGCTTCCAAGCGAAGCTGATCCTCGCGGATCAATCGATCGACGATCGTTGCCTGCGTACGTAACTCCACAGAGTCACCGACCTTCTTGCCCTCATTTTTGGCCTTTTTTGCCTTATATAAGGTCAAGAAAGTTTCGTAGCTGACCTCTTTTCCCTGGACGAAACCGACCGGTGCGACAGGAAGCTTGAGCTCCCCCTGCTTTGAAGCATCGTCCTTACCCGAAGATCCAGTCTCGGAAGGGTCGGATGGACTTTTCTTCGCCTCCGAACTTGGACGGTCCGCGCCGGAAGTACATCCCGGCACGGCCGAGATCATGGAGAGAGCAATGAAGAGGATCGGCGAGCGCAATTTCATGACGAGAACTTGCGGAGAGTGTATCGCAGCGTCGCTCCTGCGGACATACTCAAGGCTCCCTCTGCAAGACCCGCAGGTCGCGCAAGTCGCCATCACCCAAACGACTGTGCGCAAAATGCGACAAAATTGTAAAGTTCAATCGGTGTCGGGAACGAACTTGTAGCCCGAACCCCTTACCGAGACGAAGTAGCGAGGATGGGAGGTATCGTCCTCAAAGTGTTTCCTCAGACGCGCGACGAAGTTGTCGGGAGCGCGTGTTTCGCAGGACTCCATCTTCCAAACTTTTTCTTGCAGCTCCCGGCGGCTGAGTACGCGGCCGGGATTGTCCGCAAAGTAACGCAGAAGATCGAACTCAAGGCGGGTGAGCGCGAGCTCCTCATCCCCTCGTCGGACCTCAAAGGCTGCAAAATCCACGATCACGGTGCCAATTTTCAAGCTGTCGCAAGGCTCCGGCAACGGATCTTTATCCCAATCGCGGCGACGAAGCATGGAGGCGACACGCGCGAGCAGCTCGTCAAGATCGAAAGGCTTGGCCAGATAGTCGTCCGCGCCCGCTTGGAGTCCACGCACTCGCTCCTCCGCGCTGCCGAGCGCCGTCAGCATCAAAATAGGAATAAAATTCCCAGAGGCTCGCAGCCGCCGACAAAATTCGAATCCGCTCGCATCCGGAAGCATGATGTCCAAAATAATCGCGTGATGATGGCCGTGTAAAATATTCGCGGCAGCGGCTCGGGCCGAGTCGACGACATCGACTTCGTAGCCATCCAGCTCGAGATTGAGTTTGATCCCGGCGGCGAGGTGCCGCTCGTCCTCAACCAGCAGCAATCGGGGCCTCAGTTGCTCCTCGGACACAGCCGTGAGTCTCGCCCGCCGCCGTAAAGTTGTAAAGCCCGACTCAGGGCCCTGGTGGACTGGGGAGAACGACCCGCACCGTCGTCCCGCGACCCACACCTTCGGACTCCGCTCGAACCCGTCCACCGAGGTCGCGAACGAGAGCGCTCACAACAAACAAACCAAGACCCGTGCCGTGTCGCGAGCGCACAGCCTCTTCGGGGACCCGATAAAAACGATTGAAGACCCTCTCGAGATCCCCCGTGGCAATTCCGATCCCTTGATCGCGTACTTCGATCTCAAATTTTCCAGCCTTCGCATAGCCACGTACGGCGATGTGGGGTTCGCTGCCCGAGTACTTGATCGCGTTGTCGATAAGGTTCTCGACCACCGTTCGTAGGGCATTGGCATTCGTAAGCAGCACCGAGGCCTCGGGCACATCCACCCTGATCTCGGTCTCCAGACGGTGACGCCGCCGCATGGCAACCACGGCGTCTTTCAACAACGGTCGAATCAGAACTCTCGAGACGGCGGGGGAGCGCCGATCCTGGCCAATCCGGCTCGCTTCGAGGATCCCGTCGATCACTGTCACAAGGCGATTGACGTCGTCGAGAATCATGCCACGAAGGTTCTCACTCTGGCTCGCATTCAACTTAGGACGCGCAAGGGTCTCCGCACACAACTTTAGCGACGCCAACGGGCTCTTGAGCTCGTGCGTAACCGAATCGATAAACGAGGTCTGACGCCGCGCTTCGAGAATCTCGTGCACCAAAAATACCGTGAAGAGCACGAGCACCGTCGTGATTACGACAAAAGAAAGAATCCCACCGACCAACAACCAAGCATTGGTCGCCACCGCCGCACTCGCCGAACTCATGTTCTGAACAATCACGAGGATCCAACCGACCACCAATGCAATGCTCAGAGCGACCGAGATTGAGCTGAGCACGATCGTGCTCGACACCGAGCGCCGTTTAAATATTCTCATGGGGCGATCTCGCCAAAATTTGATGCGCCCAGTCGGTGATCAACATTTTTAATCCGTCGCCCGCGATCATCGACAAAATTCCCATTCTCGATCACAACGCGTGACACACGAATGCCAACATCGAGACACAGATCGAGCACGTTGTCTTCGCCAGTGCGATGCACCGAGGCGAAATCGCTCGCAGACCGGGGCCGGGTCTCAAATTCCCGCGCTGACGGCTCCATCATCTCCGATTCCGCGCGCGGAAGGCTCTGCACTGTATCCATCGCCACTCGCCCATGGTCGTCGATAGCGACGGGATGCAATTCCCTGCCGTCGGCCAAATACAACCGAATGGAGGCGAGAAACGCGTTGTTTTCTCCAGGATCTAGGCGCCCCAAACATCCGGACCAATAGGTCCGCAGCACCTGCATCGCCCCGGCACAACGTCCTGGCTGCGGGGCCACCGACTCGACCATGACCAAGCTCGTCGGGAGATCCGATCCGCGTACAGGAGCATCAAGCCCACGCAAAGGCTCGCCCGAGACGGTAAAGAGCCCCCCGATCACGTGAACCGCAACCGGCTCGGTCGCTCCTGCATCCACGAAATCCCCGCGAAGAACCACGCTTCGGTGTTCGTCACGCTCGTTCGCGGGCGCCAACGAGGCCGTACGGGGGACTACGCCATGCCCATCCGCGCGCACCACTACGAAATCGTGGGCCACGAGAGTCGAGGCTTCGATCCTCTCGCTAAAGACCAATAGAATTTCATCGGAGGTTCCAGCCTCCACACGAAAATGCGCGGAGGCCAACCTCGGCGCGACCGATGGCGACACCGGCTCGCCGGCCTCTTCGTGTCTCGATGCTGGATGTTGAGAAACCAAGCGTGAGCAACCGGGCCCGACGAGCCACAAACACGCAGTGAACACTCGAAACATCAACGAGCCACGAAAAACGCCGCGTGGTGCTCGGCTAGGCGGGGAAAGGCGCACGCACGCCCAGTGTAGCAGGAATCCCTGTACCCTTGGGCCATGACCGCTTCGTCGCGTCCCTTCCGCGTCCTCGGCCTCCAGCAAGTCGCTATCGGAGGCCTTGATCGAGCCGCGCTCGAGCACCTGTGGATCGAACTCCTGGGGCTCACGAAACGCGGAGAATACCGTAGCGCGTCCGAAAACGTCGACGAATCGATCTTGAGCCTCGGCCTCGGCCCCACCGCAGTCGAGGTCGACCTCATGCGTCCCATCGATCCCGAAAAGCGTCCGAAGGTCCACACCCCAGCGCTCAATCACATCGGGCTGTGGGTCGACGACCTGCGCGTAGCGACAACATGGCTCGAGGCCCGCGGCGTCCGTTTTACGCCCGGTGGAATCCGAAGCGGAGCCGCGGGCCACGACGTCTGTTTCATTCATCCTAGAAGTGGAGACGATCAACCGCTTGGCGGCTGCGGGGTTCTTATTGAGCTCGTTCAGGCGCCTCGCTCGGTGATCTCGGCATTTCGCGTGCTCGAAGAAGCCTCCGCCCCCTCCGCGCGGCTCTGAGCGGGCGGAGACGCACACGCACACGCAGCAAGCATCATGACGCGACGCTTGCTCCGCGGATTCGGCTTTGCCAAGATCCCCTCGTGAGCGCCACTTCATTCTATCCAGACATCGAGCCTTTTGCGTCTGGTTTTCTCCGGGTCTCCGACCTCCATGAGATCTACTGGGAACAATCGGGAAATCCAGAGGGCAAGCCTGTCCTGTTCCTCCATGGTGGACCGGGCGGGGGAAGCGACCCCAAACATCGACGCTTCTTTGATCCTGCAACCTATCGCATCATCTTGATCGATCAACGAGGCTGCGGACGCTCGCGTCCCCACGCGAGTCTCGTAGACAACACGACCTGGAGCCTTGTCGAGGACATCGAGACGCTCCGCACACACCTCAACATCGACCGCTGGCAGGTCTTTGGTGGATCCTGGGGAAGCACATTGGCGGTCGCCTACGCAGAACGCCATCCCGAACGGGTCATGGAACTGGTCCTGCGCGGCATCTTTATGTTCACAAAGCCCGAAATGGAGTGGTTTTACGGCGGCGGGACGGCAGCGCTTTTTCCAGACGCCTGGGCAGATTTTGTGGCCCCCATACCTCCGTCGGAGCGCGACGATATCGTCGGCGCCTACTACCGTAGACTCACCGGCAAAGACACGGAGCTGCAACGCGAGTGCGCCACGGCGTGGAGTCTCTACGAATGCCGTGTGGCGACGCTCCTGCCCGACCCCGCAGTGGAAGGACACTGCGAAGATGCCGACTTCACCCTGCCCTTCGCGCGGATCGAGTGCCATTACTTCGTCAACAACGGCTTTTTGGCCGATGCAAATCAACTCATCGACGCGACTGCGGCCCTCGTCGACATTCCCTGCACCATCGTGCACGGCCGCTATGACGCAATCTGCCCGCTGCGCAACGCATGGGCCCTGCACAAGCGCCTACCAAAATCGGAACTGATTATCGTCCCCGATGCCGGCCACTCCGCCTTCGAACCGGGCATTGTCTCCGCGCTGATTGAAGCCACAGACCGCTACCGATCGTAATCGTATCGGCATTGACTGCTCATCTCAGGTCCTCTGAGGACGGAAGGCGCCATAATAGGTGCCTCCGTCTCTTCGTTCCCACTGGTCCCTCGCAAGACAAACACCTTTTTGACATGGAACGAAGAAACCGCCACTGGCACCCCGCCACATCTTGAGCTCCAAAAACCTGTACGTCTGACTCAGAATTGATGATCGAGCTTAAATTGAAATGGACCCATCGTGTCGATGTTCTCGACGCTCCCAGTCCGGTCCGGAACCGAGGGAGGATAGCGATCTGCATCGGGCCGACACCGGACACCAAGATTCGCGGTCTCGGCGTAGCCCCAGTCCGTTCTGAAAACAGGCCGACAGTTCAACGGCAACCGGTCAGGCACGCATCACATCCCGCGGTCTTGGTCATCACCTGACCTGCTACTTTTTTGCGAACCGGCACCAGCAGCTGTTTTACGACGAGGGCCCGATTCATGGCGAGAATCACCCATACGTTAAAACGAGTAGACGCGTCACGGGAGGCCATGGGGGTCGAACCCGAAGCCAAGGCCCAGAAGTCGTCGCGGCCGACGAGCCACCGCCTACGAGCACCTACAGCCAGACGGCCGCTTGTTTCGCGTAGTACGTCAAGATCATGTCCGCTCCCGCACGCCGAATCGCTTGCAACGACTCGACCGCGACCTTCTTCTCCTCAAGCCAGCCCCGCTCACACGCCGCCTTAAGCATGGCGTATTCCCCGCTGACCTGATAAGCGGCGACCGGAAGCACCGTGAACTCCCGGACTGCGCGTATAACGTCAAGGTAGGGACCCGCGGGCTTAACCATGATCATGTCGGCACCTTCCTCTTCGTCGAGCGCAACCTCTCGCATGGCCTCGCGCACGTTGCACGGATCCATCTGATAGGTTTTCTTGTCCCCGTGTTTCGGCGCGGAATCAAGCGCATCTCGGAACGGCCCGTAGAACGCGGACGCATATTTGGCCGTATACGCCAAGATCGAAACGTCGATAAAACCTTCGGCATCCAGACTCTCGCGGATGGCGCCGACGCGGCCATCCATCATGTCCGAAGGCGAAATGATGTCCGCACCCGCCCGAGCCTGCGAAAGGGCCTGTTTGCACAGGACTTCGATCGTTTCGTCATTCAAGATACGGCCGTCCGGCGAGACGAGCCCGTCGTGTCCCTCGGTCGAGTACGGATCCAGAGCGACGTCGGTCACCACCACAAGCTCAGGCCAACGATCCTTGAGGGCCTTGATCGTGCGGGGAATCAGGCCGTTGTCATTGAAGCTCTCGTCTCCCGTCGGGGTCTTGAGCGCGCTCTCGATGGCCGGAAAGAGCACCAAGGCTCGAACGCCAACATCCCAAGCCTCTTCGACCTCGCGCATCAATCCCTCGGGGCTGAGCCGGGAACAGCCCGGCATGGCAGAAATGGGCTCATCTGCGGCCTTCTCGTGCACAAACAGCGGATAGATGAAGTGCTGCGGCCCGAGATGAGTCTCCCGATGAAAAGCGCGAATATTGGCGCTACGACGATTCCGGCGAGGGCGGGACAAGAGGTCGAGCGTGGTCATGGGGCGCCGAGATTAACACATCCGTCGCCTACCGTCCGTCCCCTGCAAAAAACTCGAACACCGACCCGGAACTCTGGAGAACGACGGTGTCTTATGTACGTGCGCCGGATAGCCAACTTCCTAAACGGTCGAAGTCTATTCTACAGCGCGACGTAAAAGCCGGTGCCTGACCAGCTGGGGGTGGATGCGGAAGGGGTCCCAGCTGGTCAGGTGATCACCGACCGCCTCTGTATAACAGGGCTGCGGTGCATTTTGATAGCCTCAGCCGCACGATATTTGCTCCCTTTAGAACAAGTCCGTTCAAACCTCATTTCTGTGTATGTTTTTGTATCTTGAAATACATCTATATACATACTTGTTGAGTGATGCGGCATCACTCGTTCACTGTCGTCGCTCGCGTCCACCGTGGACGTCTCGCGCGGCAAGTCACACGCGATCATGTTCTTCGAGCCTCGTTTGGGCGAGAGTCGGGCCTCGCAGGTCTTCATGAACGCCCTCCTCGCCAGCGGCCTGCTGCTCCTTAGCCTGGCGAATACCGACCCGATCGCTTCCGGCGCCCTGGGCGGCGCAATCCCCATGCGCCGAGCCGTGGCCGTGCGTGCTGCCGAAACAATCCACGTGGACGGCCGCCCGAACGAAACGGTGTGGGGCCGCGCCCCGATCACCAGCGACTTCCGAGAGCGCGAGCCTGGGCTCGGTGACAAGCCCCCTGTCAAAACCACTGTCCAGGTCGCCTACGACGAGAATGCTCTGTATTTTTTTGTCGTCGCCGAGACTGAAGGTCCCGACGACATCGTGGTTCGAACGCTTCGCCGCGACTCCTATTCGATATTTAGCGACGACTCGATCGCCATCAAGATCGATCCCCATCACGATCGCCGCACGGGTCTGACCTTCGCAGCGAACGCTGATGGCGCGCAGTTCGAAGCCATGACCCTCGAAGATGGCCGGGTTGGCATTCGTGCGTGGGATGCGGTCTGGGAGGTTGAGAGCCAACGCACCCCCACGGGCTTTAGTCTCGAGTTTCGAATCCCTTTTGCGGTGCTTGGGATCAAGGGCGGCGATGCGGTGGAGATGGGCCTCGACATTACACGCGACCACTCGCGGCGCAATGCGACCTACGATTGGCGGCTCATCGTCCCCCCCCGCCACCCTGTTTCAGCGTCTTCTTTCGGTATTCTCGAAGGTCTCACGAACATCGAGGCGAAACGTGCGCTTGAGATTGTTCCCTACTTCGCCGCGCGGACTGACTTTAGCCACTCCTTCTCGATCGATCCTCGACGCTCCCAAAACCTCGCGCTCGGCGGCGACCTTCGCCTGCAGGTCGGCCGTGGATCCTACGTCGAGGGGACGGTGCTCACGGACTTCGCCCAGGTCGAAGCCGACGAGGTCCAGGTCGCTCGAGATCGTTTTCCGCTCTTTTTTCCCGAACGACGCCCTTTCTTTCTCAACGGTCTTGATGTCTTTAATTTTGGCCAACCGAAGACCGCTCAACTATTTTTCTCACGTCGGATTGGGCTCGATGCAGGACGCCCCGTGGCGATCGGTGGCGGAGCCAAGGCCTACGGCCGCGTGGGTCCCATCGCCTACGGATTTCTAAACGTTCAAACTCTGCGCTCACTGCCCGCAGGCAACGACCCAGACGGCATCCGCGTTTCGCCACACAACGTGACCGTCGCGCGGCTGCGGGCCCAAGCAGGTCCACACCTCACGGTCGGCGTGATCGGCCTCGGGAGGCATGTGCTCCAGGCTTCGGACGAGGATGCTTTCTCGGGCGGGCTGGATGTTGAACTACGCAGCGTAGACGGGAAATGGCGAAACTACGCTTTTGTGGCCAGCAGCTGGTACCGGACCCCGAAGACGGAAACCAGCCACGCGAGCCCAACGAAGATCGAAGACCTCGGCCATGGGGCCGGCGAAGAGCTCGGCGCGAGCGCCTCGAATGCCTTCGAATACCAGGGCCTCTACGTCCGCCCAAAGCTGAGCTGGCTATGGAGCGACAGCGACTTTCAAGCCCCCCTCGGTTTCTATCGCCGCCCAGGCACCGCAGAACAACGGGCAGAAATCGATTTCGTCCCGCGCCCCAAAATTTTGGGCCTGCGTGAAATTGCCTTTGGACCCCGCGTCGTCGTCACGACCGACCCCGGGTACAACGACCTGCTCACAACTTCGTATGGTGCGAATCTCTCGATCCGTTTTCGCAACGGCTGGGGCGCCAAGTATGAGAATCGATATCGGATCGATGATATCCAGAATCCGTTTGAACTCTACCGCTACTCCATCGATGCGTCGCGCTACTCGGGTGCCCGCAACCAGATCGAAGTTTCTAGCCCGCGCCGCCTGTGGATCTCGGCAAGCGCTCATTACCAAGTCCAGGATCTCTTTGGTGGACGTACGCATCAAGGGCGCGCCGGCCTTCAGCTCAAGCTGACCAAACATTTTAGCCTCAGCGGCACCTATACCCAACGTTTTGGGCACCTTAGAGATCCTGACGATCACTTCAACTTTGGCTTCGCCAACGGAAAGCTCGACGTCGCATTCACTCGCGCTCTCCTCTGGGACACCATGATTCGCTACAATGTTGCCCCTGGAACCGAGAGTCTCGGACTCCAAAGCCGTCTGCGATGGCGGTACCGGCCCGGAAGCGACATTTTTTTGGTCTATCGCACCGAACAGGCTCTCGCCCCCGCCCTCGACGGGGAGACCCCCAAGGCCTTCCATGAGCTGACGCTCAAGGCTACGTTTTATCTACGGAGCTTGCTTCCGGGCTAGACGGCGCCAAAATCCGCGCTCGTAGCCAGCGCGAGATGTCGCCCACTTCGGGGGCGCACACCTCGTGTTGCATCGGGTACTCGCGCCACAAACATTCTCGCCGATTGTTTTCCATGGCAGCGTGAGCATCGCGTCCACCCTCGATGGGGACCATCGGATCCTGTGTGCCGTGGCAAAACAGCATCGGCGTCGCAAGGTTCGCCTCGGCACGCTCCGCCGCGTAGGTCGTTGGAATCAACTGATAGGCGCTCAGAACCATGATCCCTGCCAGGGCCTCTGAGTAGCGGGTGCCAACATGCAGCGCCATGGCCCCCCCTTGGCTGAAGCCCGCGAGCACGATCTTGTTCGCGGGAACTCCCCGTTCTTTCTCATGTTCAATAAGCGCTTGGATCAAGGTCGCAGACTCTCGAATTTGCCCTTCGTCCTCGCGCAGGCGGGTCCTCTCCATGCTCAAAATATCGTACCAAGAAGGCATCACCATCCCGCCATTGATGGTGACCGGCTGCGCCGGCGCGTGAGGGAATACAAAACGGACATGATCCATCCCTAACATCGGAACCAACGGCTCAAAATCGTGACCGCTCGCCCCAAGGCCGTGCATCCAGATCACAGATCCAGCGGCGCGCGCGTGCTTGGAGGGAACTTCTACACAGGGAAGCAAAGCCATGGGAGAACTTGTAGCACGACCGACGTCACGGTCATGCCGAGCCGCGACAAATTGACCGGTCGTCGATCAGTTGGATCTCTTCAGCGGATTTGGAACAAACCGGACACTCCGGGTCCTTCGAGAATTTGAGTCGGCGATACTCCGTGGCAAGCGCGTCGATCACCATGAGTTTTCCAGACAGCGGTTCACCAACCCCGAGGATCCACTTCAGCGCTTCGCTGGCTTGCAGGGTACCGACCATCCCCGGAAGCACCCCTAAGACCCCTGCTTCTTGGCAGTTGGGTGCCATCGCGGCCGGCGGCGGCTCCGGATACAAGCAGCGATAACAAGGGCCCTCGAAGGGCAGGAAGGTCGTCACTCGCCCCTCGAAGCGAAAGACCGATCCGTGCACGATCGGTTTTCCGAGCTTCAGTGCGGCGTCGTTTAGCAAATAGCGAGTTGGAAAGTTGTCGGCGCCGTCCACAACAAGATCGTAGTCGGCCAACAACGCCAGAACATTGCTGCGATCGAGGCGAAGATCGTGAGGGACAACCCGCACATCGGGGTTCAGCGCCTGAAGAGTCTCTCGCGCGCTCTCGACCTTCGGTCGGCCAAGTCGGTCGATGTTGTGCAAGATTTGACGCTGAAGATTGCTCTCATCGACGACGTCGTTGTCGACAATACCGATCGTTCCGACCCCAGCGGCGGCCAAATAGATCGCGCTTGACGAACCGAGCCCCCCAGCCCCCACACACAGAACCTTGGCGTCAAGAAGCTTGACCTGCCCGCTCTCGCCGACTTCCGGGAGCGCAAGATGCCGGCTGTAGCGTTTGACCTGCTCAGCCGAGAGCACACGCGGCCGCGCAACTTCGTGGCCAGCGGTCTTCCACGCCTCAAATCCCCCTGCCATCGAGACCACCTTCGTGTACCCCATCTCCACCAAGGAGCGCACCGCGAGGGCCGAGCGTACGCCTCCCGCGCAGTACACGATCATCGGACGATCTCTGTCCTCGATCCAAGCCTCGATGCGCATCTCCAACAGACCGCGAGGAATCCAATGGGCCCCAGCAACGTAGCCCTGTTCGTACTCGTCGCGCTCGCGTACGTCGAGCAGCGCCGGCGCCGGGCCGGGCTCACCACCGGTCTCACAACGAAGCCTAGCCTCCTCCACCGTCACCTCGGAGATCGCCCGTTTTACACCCATCAATACTTCGTTAAAGGTCACCATCGTCTCGCCTCGCTTCAACCGGAGGAACTCTCGCCCAGGCAAACATGAGCGTCAACGAGTGGGATAGCGCATATGTCGTGCCCAGATACCGCGCGAAGGTCGATTCTCGGGATTTTCGTCGACCCCCGTCGATCGTTCCGCGCTATACCGGCCATGCGCTGGAGAATTTCTTGACCTCCCAAACTCCCGACGATGATCGTGCCGCACTCGACGCTCTTGCCCGCACGCGCGGCGCCCTGGTCGAGCAGCTCCAGCGACGAATCGTCGGCCAACGCGAAGTCATTGACCTGCTTCTCACTTGCCTCTTCGCGGGCGGCCATGCCCTCTTTGTCGGGGTCCCGGGCCTGGCAAAGACCCTGCTCATCAGCAGCCTGGCGAAGGCGATGGACCTCGATTTCTCTCGGATCCAGTTTACGCCAGACCTGATGCCCACCGACATCACCGGGAGCGAGGTCTTGGATGAGGACCGCACCGCGGGGCGGCGAAGTTTTCGTTTTATCGCCGGTCCGGTGTTCTGCAATCTGCTGCTGGCCGACGAGATCAACCGAACACCGCCCAAGACCCAGGCCGCGCTCTTGCAGGCCATGCAAGAGGCCCGTGTCTCTGTCGGAGGCACAACCCACAATCTTCCGCCACCCTTTCACGTATTCGCTACCCAAAATCCGATCGAACAAGAGGGCACCTATCCACTGCCCGAGGCCCAGCTCGATCGATTCATGATGGAAATCTCGGTCGACTATCCCAGCGAGCAAGAAGAACGAAAGATCGTCGCGCTTGGACCCGGTCTTGAGGCCACGATTACCCCCGTTCTCACCCCCGCGGAACTCTTGCGCCATCAAGCCTTGGTCCGCCGGATTCCGGTCCCTGACTCGGCCATTCAACATGTCGTGGCGCTGCTACGCGCCAGCCGTCCGAGCGAACAACAATGCCCGGACGAGGTCCGTGAGCTGCTCCGATGGGGTGCGGGGCCGCGGGCGGGGCAACAACTGGTCTTGGCGTGCCAAGCCCATGCCGCGCTGAACGGACGCTGTGCTGTCGAGATTTCTGATGTGCGAATGCTGGCCAAATCGGTGCTCCGCCACCGCCTCGTCCCCAGCTTTTCGGCCCAAAGCCGCGGCCTCCAGGCGGGAGAGATCGTCGATCGAATTCTTGCTGCGGTGCCCAGCTAGCGACCATGGAACTGGAGGAGCACCTTCCCGATTCGCTGCGCGCCCTCCTTCACGGGGAGTTGCGGAGCGGCCAAAGCATCCGCGGTTGGCATCACGGGGCCCATCGTTCGCAAAGCGCTGGACGCGGTCGTGAATTTCGGGAACATCGGGCCTACGTTCCCGGTGATGATCCTCGCCAAATTGACTGGCGAGCGGCCGCTCGACACGAGCGACTGGTCATGCGCCAGACGGAGGCCGAGCAACAGACATCGCTGATGCTGCTGCTCGATCGTTCACCAGCGATGACCTATGGTCAGCGCGCCCACAACAAAGCCACGATCTCGGCAGCGATCGCAGCCTTGCTCACCCTTGTCGCCCACCGCCAAGGGGACCGAATGGGCTTTGCCCTTGGCGACGCGCTCGACCCCACAACCCTACGGGCTCAACACAGCGTCCACCACCAAAGTCGACTCGCCACGGCCCTTGGCGAAGGCCCCACATTGGCCTGCTCGTGGATGGATGTCAGCAAGGACGCCGCGACCGAACTTCACCGTCACCCAGGCGCCGATGCCTTAGTGATCGCGATCTCGGACTTCCTCGACCCCCAGATTGATCTCGATCTGTTTCTCGAACGTTTCGGAATCCTACGTGCCCAGGGCCACCGTGTGCTCTTCGTGCAGGTCGTTCACAACGATGAGCTAACCTTTCCGTGGGACGATCAAACGCTGATACGTTTTGAGGACCTTCACGGTTGCCGCAGCCCCATCGAGGGTCCTGGCTCGGCCTTGCGAGGTCACTACCTTAAAGCGCTCATGGCCCATCTTAAGGCTCTTGAGGCCGGATGCCTGCGACGAGGGATCCATCTTCACAGAATCGTTGCTGACCGGGACGACCTGGCCACGCGAGCCGCGGAACTGCTGTACTCACTCGCTCAATACCCCGGGGGTTTTGCTCGATGAGCCTGCTCTCCCCGATTTTTCTTCTCGGCCTGGCCGGCCTGGCCCTCCCTATTGTCGCCCATTTTTGGGGCCGCGAACGCCCCCGGGTCGTCCCCTTTGCCGCGATCCGATTTCTCCAGGCTGCGGAGGCGCGAATCACCCAGCGAAAGAAGATCCGCGACCCTTGGCTCTTGGCCCTGCGATTGCTGCTTCTGCTGACGATGATCGTCGCCATCGCGCGACCTGTCTCGTGGACAAGCTCGACCCTCAATGTCGTTCGGGAGCCCCATGATGCGGTGATTCTGGTAGATACTTCGGCAAGCATGGATTTGCGTACCGCTGGCCGGTCCCAGCGATATCATGCCCACAACCGTATCCTGGCCCTTGTCGATGCATTGCCTGCCGGGACCCGTCTCGGCTTCATCAGCTCCGATCCCCATGGCCTCCAGGTCGAAATTACCGACATCCATGGGCGCGTTCTCGAGGCCAGCGATCAATGGGCTCAAGGCACGCCTCGGCTCGGGAACTGGACACTCACGGATGCACTGCCTGCTGCGGCCGCACTACTGAGCGGATCGGAAGGATCTCGACTCCGGGTGATCTATGCCATAGGCGACTCCACGGCCCGCGGCCTCGGGACCTTGCCTCCAAGTTTCGAAGGAGGAATTCGAGTTCTTCCAGTCGCTACCGATCTCGAGGACGCCGCCTCCGACAAGAGTTCGCGGGATCATGTCGGTATCTCCGCCGTGTCCTGGGAACCTGATCTTGAACTTTCCTCCCGCGCCATACGCGTGCACGCAACCCTGTTTCGCCACGGCCCAAAGCGCGAAGACAACGTCCCGACCTCGGTCACCGCGGTCCTTGAGATCGACGATGCAGAGGTCGCGCGCGCCGATGTTGTCCTGATCCCAGGACATGAATCGACCCTAGAATTCAGCCACACTCTCGATGATCTCGAGCATCAGCATGCCGCCGTCGTTCGGCTGAGCGGCATGGAGCAGGACCCACTCGCTTTCGACAATACACGCCATCTCTGGATCTCGGCCCATGCGCGTCCAGAGATCCTGATCGTCAACGGAGATCCCAGCGAACAGCGGGCGAACGACGAGGTGTTCTTCCTGGGCGCTGCCGCGGGATCGACCTCAACAAACACACCGACAAGGATCCAACTGCGCGGCACCGCACCTGGCCAGTTTGAACGAAACCTTCGTGAACATGGCGACGAATCCCTGCGTGAGGTCGATGTCTTGTTGCTGGCGAATGTCGAGGCCTTGCAACCCGAGAGCATACAAGTCGTCCGTCGGCGGATCGAGCAAGGCATGGGTTTGTGGATCACAGTCGGCGGACGAGTCGTTCCGTCCCAATACAACGAACGTTTCGCCGATATTCTACCGCTGCCCCTGCGCGGAACGACTTACGCCAATTCTGCGCCCGGCCGCACCCAGATCGGTAACGAGGGAATCGCGCCAGTCGTACTCGGGCACCCGATTTTTTCCGGACAGGGCGCCGACCTCGACCTCGGATCCACCCGTACCCACAGAATGATGCTTCTCGAGCCCGACGCCCGACGCCCGACCCAGGTCGCCGTCGCATTTAATAATGGCGCACCTGCGCTTATCACGCGAGAGCTTGGCAAGGGCCGAGTGGCACTGCTGACAACGACCATCGACCGGGCGTGGGGCGACCTTCCGCTACGACCCGGCTTTGTCCCGCTCGTTCAGCAGACGCTCGCATGGCTCGCGGGCGAAGCTGCCCAACAAAAGAGCGCAAGACTTCGAGTCGGAGAATCGTATCGACTACCCACGGAGGGCCCTTACCGCGTGAGCACCCCCGCTGGCGATCTTCTCTCGGTGCTCGGCCCCACCCCCGGGGCCCCCGTCGCGGGTCAGACCCTCTTTTCAGAGACCCACGCCCCTGGGCACTATGAAATCCACAGGCCTGGGGATCACGAGAAGAACGCAGCGATTCCGTTTGTCGTCCAAGTGGATCCGCTCGAGAGCGATACCCATCGCCTTCCCATCGCCGAGGCCCCCTCCGATTCCGCGACACTCCCTATCGATGTCCACCAACCACGCTGGCGCACGTTGCTATGGCTCGCCGTCCTCCTGGTCGCACTCGAGTCCTTGCTGCGGCTCATCCGAGCCCGAGGGTCGGCGGTCAACGATCGAAAATGAACGCTAGTGGGGCGTCGTCTTGACTCGCGATCTCACCCGCAGGGTCCGCCGCCCCCGCCCATCGACCGTCTCGACGACACTCCCCGTCGTGTTGGAAAAATAGCCGGTGCCGCCCAGCACGACACCTCCCATCGGCCCAAGCACATCCCGTGATTCGAATTTTCCGGTGTCGTTTCGCTCTGGCACAATGTAGAGGGTGCCTTCGCCGGGGATCGTCAAGGTCCACTGCGCGAGCCTCGGTACGTCGACTCCGAATCGAGGATCCGCCCGAACAACCGAGGCGCCCGCGAGGCCAACAATATCGCCCGTCTCACCTCGCATACGAAAAAGCGAGAGCCGAGTGCCCGAAAACGAATGGCCCGAAATCGGGCCGAGAGACTCTGGGGAGATCACACCTTCAATTGCCGTACCGCGGGTCTGGTAGACGCTCTCAGAAGCATCCACGCTGAACTCTCGCTCGTGCCAGTCGCCCGGGGCATCGGAAGTGCTTTTTGGGGGGTCCGCCTTGCCGTCTTTCGCTTTGGTTTGGGGCTGAAGATAGTTCAACTCAAAGCGGGTACGAGCGATGAATTCGCCGTTCGGGTGGGCCTCAAAGACAATGTTGAACTCGCGAAAGACCCCCCGCACACCCCAAAATTCTCCGGTACCTCCGTGAATGATGCCACGCCGATCACTCGGCCCACCCCCGGGGAGAGGTCCCGTGGTGTGATTGACCTCAAAGCCCTGCTCTCCTCCTGGACGCACAACCTCACCGGAGGCCTCGGCCTCGGCCGTAAGACGTCCAAGGAGATCGCCACCTTCGCTCTGCCCCAAAAACAAAACACCACGTCCCGGAAGCGTCAGTGTCCACTCGGTGTCGGCCTGGATATCGTGCTTGATCGGATTGGAGTCGAAGGTGATGGTCTCGATCTGACTTCCGAAGCCGACGACCTTGCCCGCCTCATCTCGAATGCGCGCGAGATTGACGAAGCTGCGAAGCAAAGGTCCCTGGGACAAAGGCGCAATGCCCTCGGGCGCCATGGGAGGGCCGACCTTTCCATTGTGGACTTGAACGATGTTGTCTTCTTCCCATGCCAGTCCGAAACGCTCTTGGACCATCCGGTAGGCGCCCGGACGAAGGTCAACACCTTCGAGAAACTGCGGAAAGAGCCCCAATTCCGCCACATCCGCAGGAAGCTCTTCAAGAAGATCCGCAGGTCCTGTGCCGCTGGAGGCCAATGGAACGATGTCGGGTTGATCTCGCAAGACATTGGGACGCCACGGAAAGACCAATATTGGAATTGCGACGGCGACCGCAAGAACCGTTCCCAGCAAACCCAAGACTCTCCGCCACCGCGGCATCTCACTTTGGGCACTGCCCTTTCGCACTCCCGGACCTCCATAGAGATGAAAGAGCTCTCCCATAAAGAGTGCAGCGAAGCGCTGAAGGCCCAAAATCTCTTGCAACCGATCGGGAGCACGCAGAACCTGGGCCGAGGCAAGCTGCTGAATGAAGTCCTCTTTGTGAATACGCAGCAGCCCCTTACCGATGACCTCGCCCTGCTCGGTCCCCTCGTGAACGGTGATGTAGAGGGTCGTGGTGTCGGCCCAAAGGTCGGCGCCCGGTTCATCACGAATTTTCTTGTACCCGACGACATAGAAATTTCGGCCGTCGCGCGCACGCAGCGTCATCCGGTACTCCATGGTCCGGCGGTCAGGGTCGTCAGGGTCTTTCACAAACAGGTTGAACTCACCGCCCAACACCGTCAGGCCATGTTCGGAAAGCTTTGGAGCCATCACCGTGCCGACGAGACTCGCGGGGTGCTTGGGGTCCTCGATGAACTTGTCAAGGTCCTCACTCTGGACGGTAAGCACAAAGACAAAGGGAGAATTCTCGCCTCGCCCGCGAGCATCCCCCTTGGCGTACTCGTCTTCCCCACGTACATTTAGGGAGAAGTACCCACGCATCGACTCCGTAAACCGAAGACCCACACTGGGCTCCTGGCGATAGCGATGTGTAGGTGCCCTGGAGAAATCGAGCTCCCGATCATGGTGTAGCACGATCGCTTCGCTGGTGCGTTCGGCCAAGGCCGAGATCGTCAGGAGCGGATTGACGCCCACCGAGGTCGGCAAGATACTGCCGTCGGCCACATAGAGGCCCTGATGCATCGCCCCCGCATCACCGCGAGGATCGAAGACCTGGCCAAGATGGTCGACCACCCCGCACTCCACATCATCGCCCATGGCACAGCCCCCCAAGGGATGCACAGTCGTCAGACGTTTTCCGAGCTCCGGCATCCATGGGGGGTTCTCGATAAACTCCCCTCCAAGCGCCTTCGTTGCCATCAACATATCGGCCGCCGCCCGCGCCGGAAAATCTTCTTCGCCTGAACGCAGCTGCGGCCACGAAATCGAAACCCGCTGCGAATCCGGAGACAAGAACATTCTTCCACGGGTCCGTTCATGGGCCATGCTCAAGAAGGTTTGGGTGTTTCGAACAGCCCGAGAGCGACGGCCCGCGAACAAACCAAAACCCTCGCGCAGGTGGTCTCCGACTCGATCGAAAAATCCGCGGCTCGTGTCCTTGCCAAAGAGGAACGCGGTGCCCGCGAGCACCGCCGCGATGCCCTTCGTCAGCGCTCCCGGGATGCTTCCCTCTTCAAGGATCCGGGCCTCGGTCAGCGGGCCCCCCGAACCGCGAGAATCCGCGACACTGGTGATGCATGGACCGACGGCCTTGCCCGCGCGTCGATCCCCCCAACCCACCCCTTCGATCGTCTGATCGCAGTTGTACGCAAAACCAAGCACGTCGCCGTTGCCACTAAAGGACCTACCGAGGAAGGATGAGAGCGCCAGCCCCCTCGCCTGGGAGCGAAGTAGAATTTCAGTGCTGCCCAGGGCACCGGCCGCGACCACAACAACATCCGCCTGAATGCTGAGCCATGGCGACCCCTCAAAACGGTCTCGCCCAGAATCAGGAAGATCAAAATAGATGGCCCACCGATCGCCTTGTCTCTCGAGGTGTTTCACCGATATCGAGCAATAGATCTCGGCCCCAAAGCGCACGGCCTCAGGCAAGTAGTTCATATTTAGAGTGTTCTTGGCGCCAACATTGCAGCCACTGACACAGTCTCCACAGTTGTTGCACGCCTTTTGCGACACACCGGCTGCGTTGGGTCCATCGGCGAAGGTCACATTGATATCGAGCAATGAAAACTTCGCGGACATGGCATCCGCGGAGCGCTCGTGGGCGAGCGTTTTTCGCAGACGGGAGTCGCGCCCTTCGGCCCCACCACTCGGGTACGGGTTGGAGCCGAGCATGGTCCGTACACGTGTGTAGTAGGGCGTGAGCAGTTCGGCCCCACCCCTCAGCGGGGCCGGCCACGCGGCTTCATCAAAGACACGGTCCTCGGCCTCGATCGCTACATTGGCATTGATCAACGAGGTCCCTCCAAGACCGCATCCGACCAACACGTTGATGTCTTGGTGGATACGAAAATCGAAGAGCGCGGTTTGTTTGCCACGGTGGATACGTTGCTCAATATCGATTTGGGTCTCGGCAGCGGTGCTCTCTAGCGTGTCTGGGAACTCTCCCGGACGACGTTCGGGACCCCGTTCGAGCAAACAAACTTTGAATCCTGCACGGGCAAGACGTGCAGCAGAGATCGAGCCGCCATAGCCAGAACCGATCACCACCACCTCGTAGTGTTCCTTGAGGGACGCCAGCGGACATGAAAGTCGTGGATACATAGTCGTTCTCCGGGAGTTCAGCGTTCGGGGACCGGACGTTGGAGATCTTCGATCTCGTCTTCGCGAATGTCCCGGTCATGCAGCATCCACCAGGATGCCCGCTCCGCCAGCGCCGCGATCGTAAGGCTCGGATTGATAGCGAGGGCGGTGGGCAACATCGACCCATCGATCACGTAGAGCCCCGGATAGTGGTGAACCTCGCCCCGATCGTTGACCACAGAAGTCTCGGCATCGTCCCCCATTGCGCAGCCACCCAAGGGGTGAGCGGTCAAAATTTTACGCACGGGCCAGCGCCAAAGCGGGCTCGTGGCATAGCGTCCCCCTGCGGCTTCGCTCAGCTCGCGCATCCGCTTGTGCATCGACCGATACATCTCGCGACTCGCGGCGTGGTCCCAATCGAGATCGAGCCGCCCCTTGTTGAGACGAAATACCCCATCGGAAGCGTCCATGCCCATTCCCAAGAAGGGCAGGATCCGGGGCGTCCGTGACCTTGCAAAGAGCGCGTCGACCGAATCGCGCACGGGTCCACGCCGGCTCATGAACCCAAGGGCTTGGGCCATGGCGCGGCCCGCAAGATCAAGAAGCCGGGCGATTCGCCCGCCTCGGGGAGGCAACATCCCCTCAAGAAACCAAAGCATCGAGTCCGGAAGACCAAGGTCCTCGATGGTGATTTTGTGGTTCTTGGTGGAGACATCGACCCTTGCGGTGATGCTTGGGCCATGGCCGCAGTCCACGGATTTCGTGGTGTCGATCGCCGCCGCCCCAAGAAACTCACCGTTGCAAGAGAAACGTCGTCCCACCGCCGCCCCCAGCCGAGGCAACGAACGATGCTCATCCCTCGACCGCAACAGGATTTCGGTACTTCCGAGTGTGCCCGCGGCCAGCACGACCTTGCCTGCGTGAACCTCTCCAGTTTCGATGGGCGCGGCCTCGGCCTCGCTCAACCGTTGAAAACTGACCTTGTAGCCGGCACCGTCCTGGTCACTTTTTTCGATCTTGTCCACCCGGTGCAAGGTGAACACCTCGAGAGCATGCTGACGCTCGGCCATGCCGATGTAGGTAATGTCGAGGGTGTTCTTCGCATGAATATGACAGCCGTAGAGACAGTCTCCACAGTACGTACAAGCCTGCTGAACAACAAGCCCATGCGGGTTGCGGCGCTCTTCACCGGTATGCACGGCGAGCGGAACCATCTCGCTCGTCATATCCGCCTTTTTTGCCGCACCGAGAAAGACCTCTGTTCTCGACGGCATCTTAAGGCCCGCGGGCGGCGACAAGGGCTTCGAGTCCATCATCGACTGCGCCAGGTCGTAGTAGGGGTCGAGTCCGGTACGCGTGATCGCTTGCGGCCAGCGTGGATCTTCGAACACGTCAGCATCCGCGCGTAGATGGACATTGAAGTAATGTAGCGATCCACCACCGAGTCCTACCCCCTGAATCACATCCATCCGACGAAAGGCCCGATATTCTAGAAATCCTGACGACTTCCCCTGCTGCCAAAATGCCCGAGAAGAGACCTGACCGATCGTTCGCGGAAATTCTTGTTTGTGCCATCGCCGGCCCTGTTCCAGAATCGCCACCGATTTTCCTGCCTGAGCGAGACGGGCGGCAGTGATCGCACCACCAAATCCCGAACCGACCACGAGCACATCGTATCGCTTTTTCATATCGTCACGCCTTCACGCTCGGGAAGCCCCCGATAGCCCACAAAACGTCGAACCCACGGATGTATCCGCAGGCACTCCACAAGATTGTCCCCCGGGTCTCGCAGATAGACGAGCGTCGTCACCAGTAGATAGACAGGTTTGCTGTTGCTGCGGCATTGGGCGCGGTGCTGGCGATGCCAAGTTCTTCGCACGGCGCATGCGCTCGGGTGAATCAGGGCAAAGTGATAGATACCCGCATCGCCAAGGTTCGCCTCGGGGTCCCGTCCACGCCCGGCTGAATCTTGATACTCCACCAGCTCCAGGATGTGATCGCCACACCAGTAACAACGGGAGATACGCTCTGCACCCGCGAGTCCCCAAAGAACCTCCATTTCCGAATCATGAAAATCCGGTGCCTGGGTCATACCCAGAACATCCCCAAAATACATCACGGCCTCGTCGAGATCCGGCACAACGAGTGTCAACCCGCGCGCCCGCACCGGGATATCGTAGGCGACAGGCAACCCACCGCCCGGACCGATCGTCTCCGTCTCCATAAGCTCGATGACCACACCATCGGGATCATGCACGCAGACCCGCCGTTCTCCCGGGGCACCATGGACCGAAGCGAGTGGAGGATGCCCCGCTTTAACCAGCCGATCGACCGTCGCGTCGAAGTCCGCCACCCAGAGGCTCATGCGCCGATAGCCGTGATCCGCTTCGCTTGCGGAGGATCTTCGTGGGCGATGGGCGGGATTCGTGAACTGCACAAATTCCAGCTGAAAATCTGGATCTCGATCGCTGAGCCACATCAACTCATGATCGACCTTCGCTGTGGCCAAGACCTTGTCTGCGACGGCGCCATTGAAGAAACTTGCCCGGCCGTTGTAGGCAAAACCCAAAAGACCTACGTAAAATTCGCGGCTGCGCCCAAGGTCCGCGACGCTGAACGCGATCTGCCCCATGCCCGACCATGCGGGTGCTTCTTCCGACCCCATCTATCCCGCATTTCTCCTCAAGAAATCGTAAACAATGGGAAAGACATCCTCGCAGCTTGATTTCCCCATAAATACGTCTTGGTGCCCGTAGCCGGCCAGTTCTCGATACTCGTAGCCGTCGAGGCCCTTGGCCCGCAGTCGTTCGTAGGTCAGTCGATTCGACCCTGGAAAAATATTGTTGCGATCTCCCGACATCAGCAAGGTCGGAACTTGCACCTTGCTCGCATTGTCGATGTATTTCGTAGGAAGATTCGCGTACTTTTCTCCTTTGCCGAAGCGACCGAAGGCCTGTCCTCCGTAGAGTGCAGCACGCATATTTTTGAAGTACTCCATACCCACCGGCCCAAAAAGCTCTGTGAGGCGGGCATGCGTGACCTCATGCATATTTTCGTGCTCGTACATGGCCGGATGACCGCTGCCCCACAAAAAACTCAGCAAGTTGCATGCCGAGCTGTTGCATTCGAGGTGATAGAGCCCCGTCAGCTTTGCGATTTGACGGCCGAGCCACGGCTGGTCTTCCTTCGAATAGGCAGCCCAGTTGGGGTCGATGAAGCCCTTACCCAGTACCATCTCTACGGCCTCTGGAGAGACCGCGACCTTGAGCTTCGTCCACAAATGAACCCGCGGTGTCAACGAGACGCTGTTGGAGACGAAGCTCTGAATGCCCGCAAGCCCGGCACCGTACAGCGCGTGACAAAAGGTTGCAGAACCTAGACAGTGGGCGACGACGTGCAAGCCCGAGACACGGCTGTGCGCCTGGATATAGTCCACGATCACAGGCCAGTCATTGAGGCCCACATCATCGAAATTGAAGCGGTGTTCGATGTTGTAGTCAAAATGGCTACTCATACGAAAGTCGGCCATCCAGACGTCGTATCCGCGATCATGCAAGAATGCGGCGAGCCCGTAGTGCTCCGGCATCACGTACATGTCGGACGATGTTGTAAGTCCGTGAATGAGCAACACCGTTCCGACAGGGTCCTCGTGAACGAGCTGTGAAAGCGACAGATGCAGTCCGTCCCTCGACTTTAGGGGATGCAACACCGTGTCGCAGACCCCCGACTGACGGGTCGATACGCCATAAATCCGGTCCCGGATTTTTCTTGTGTTTGCCATGGGAGGACGGTTCTCAAAGCTGGATGTCGCGACGACGAAGCTTGGTCACGGCCATGACCGCCACGAGGCCCAGTGCGACCTGGACAAAGACGAGAAGAAGGCTCAGGGAGCTCACTCCTGAGAATACACGCCCGAGCGGTGATACAAAAGACGTCAACAGCAGCACGACCCAGAGTCCGGGGACCCACCGCCGAAGCAACGCAGCCCCGGTACCCAAATATGCAAGACAAAGGACGGTCCCAAGGTTGTTGTGCAAGGTCGACCCCTCGACGTTGAGTGCAGACTCCAGAAACACAAGCAGGCCCACACTCAAACAGCCCACGGCGACCACCCTATTGAGGCGTCGCACACCAACTCGAGTCTCCCACAAAGTCCAAACGGGGGGCCTTGCCACGCCGATCATGGCCCGAAGACCGGTATCCAACTGTGATTTTTCTACTTTGGCGACCGCCCACCACAGCGCTCCGCCAATCAAAAAGCACTCGACCACGGTCGCCATTTGCACACCTGAAGCACTTTCAAGCACCCCACTCCCTGGTAGGTCCGCAACAAACATCGGCAACGCGAACAACGAGAAGACGGCCGCGACAAGTATGACTCGTGTCTTGTCGCGTCTCGGAGCGCTCGACTGCGAGCGACAATAAGCCAGCGCACATCCTAGCGCGACACTGGATTGCAACAGCCAGGTCACGATCGGAGAGGCATGTGCCAGACCCCACTCCAGCCGTCCGCCATCGAGTTGCATTGCAGGTACGAGGGCCCCAACGCTCCACGGGGACAGCATCAGGTCGGCATCATGAACGAGATAGTCCAGGCCCCAGTGCGTGACGACAACCCCCACGGCCGCGCCAACGATCTCCGGAGACCGGCAGAGCAACCACGCGAATCCACCGAAGACCAGCGCCATCAGCAGCACGGACGTGAGTGAGTGCGAATAGGGCTGATCCAGAAGTCTAAGGTCCGCGACGATCCGTAGCGGCGGGTCGAGGTACGAGCGTTCAAGGCTCAGCTCTCCACCGCGATGAAAGAGGTTAAAAACCGCCCACATCAGGTCGGTCAGCTCCGCACCGACCAGCAAGAGCAGAAATGGAGCCTGTTTCACTCGCGCCTTGAACAGAAGGGCTGTGGAGAGATGGGCGATACCAGTCATGACTTCGCTTGTCGGTGCCGAACGATGATCGGAGCGTACCCGCTCGTGCAACTTGCGACAAGTATTCGACCTCAAGTGATACCACCTTCCGAAATGTTGCGGGAAAGGGTGGCTTACTTTACCGTCTTCGAACGGAGGCCCGCTTGGAACAATTCGATACTGTCTACTCTGTTTCGGACCTGCACATCGGTGGGAAAGAAAATCCAATGTTTGATCAAGGCGAGCGGCTCGGCGCTGCATTTCGCCAGATGGCTGCCGAAGTTGGATGTCTGCAGCCGAGCCCCTCCATAAACCGGCCCGCGGGACCTCGCTCCCGGCGTGTCGCGCTGGTGCTCAATGGTGATGTTGTCGATTTTCTCGCCTGCCCGTCGGATCAAGGTGAACCCGGGCGATATTTCCTATCGGATGACCAGGCCATAGCGGAGCTCGACCGTCTTTTTGCCCCGGAGTCGGGGTTTTCTGACGTGTGGTGGGGTCTTCACGACTACATCATCCGAGGAGGTACGCTGATAGTGGTGCTGGGAAACCACGATATCGAGCTGGCCCTTCCAGCAGTCCAGGCCCATTTTTTGTTGCTTTTGTCGAATGCAACAACGGTGCCTCCCAGCCCTCATCAATGGAAGATAGCCTGCGTACATGTGCACTTTCATATGGACGGTCGTGGCTACCGCTGCAAGGTCGGCGACCGTACCATCGCCTTCTTGCACGGAAACGAGGCCGACGATGACAACGAGATCGACTACGAAGGCTTGCGCAAGGTTATTTGCAATCGAGGGGTTCTGGGAGGCCCAAATCTTGACCTCGCCCCGAACCGAGGCACGCAACTTGTCATCGACGTCATGAATGACATCAAAAGTGAATTTCCGTTTGTCGATCTACTCAAGCCTGAGTTCGGCGCCGCGCTTCCGTTGGCCATGGCCATCTCAGATCGCCGAATCCCTCGAATCGCCAAGGCTGTGAACGCGCTCTACCTCGGGGATGACCCCGATGCAGACCGAGGTTCAGAGTCGGCAACCGACTCGGCCACCGTTCCTTCCGTCGGCCACGATGCTCCCGCAACAACCGACCCCGCTGGGCTTACCAATTTTTGGTTGGCGGCCTTGGACATGCGCTCGACCCCCGCGACGCGAGATAGCACCGCCCTGGTCGACGAGGCCATCCGGCTGCTCGATGCTGGAGTCACCGTCGAAGAGATCGCCGATGCAGTTGCTGACGCGGAACTCGGCATTGGCGACCAGGCTCGAAGTTTGTTTGATGTCGCGTTTAGAGTCGTCCGCGGATGGAAACGGTCGAGTCTGCGTCAACTCGTACGTTTGACGTCTTTGGGATCCGCTTCACGGGTTTTCGAACCCAGCTTGCCACTCGAAGGCGATCAGAAGCTCGACCGCCTCGTGCGCAGCAAGACGGACATTGTGGTCGCCGGGCACAGCCACTTCGCAAAATTTCATCCACGATGGAACGGGCACGGTGTCTTTATCAATACCGGAACGTGGGCCAAGATCATGAGAATTCGTGAGCAAGAACTCGAGTCTGAAGAGAGTTTTTCCCGGGTTCTCGAGGCCATCAAGAACAAGGATGCATCGGCGCTTGAAAAAACCGATGTCCACCCTGGCTACATTGTTCGTCTTCCAACGGTCGCTATCATCGAATCGCGTCCCCGTAAAAATGGGTCAAATCGCGTCATCGCCCGCCTTTGCAAGGCAGTATTTTCTGACAAGGATAGCGACCGGATCGTCTGGGTTCCCCTAACCAGCGTTCTTCAGCCTGGGTGGCAGGCCGAATCAGAATCACAAAACGGAGAGGCCTGGGTCCTTACCCGCCCATAAGATCATGTCGACTCACAAAGTACGTTCCATCACTCTGGAGCTCGTTCGCAGCGGCGAGTCGCACAACCAACTGCTCTCGCCCCTCACGCCCTATTTGGCCCTGTGTGGCAGCCACAACCCCGAGGTCGTGCATGTGCCATGGGAACACGCCAAGTTCGAATCGATGTCCGCAGCGATCTCATCCGCGGGTAGCGGCGAGCAGGCGCGCGAGCGGCTCGCGTACATGGCAGAGGATATCATTCAGATGCTGCTCGGTATTCGTTCGTTGACCAAGGAACTTTCTGAGGCAGAAAACTCGTCCTGCGACGTGCTCGAACTGCGACTCATACTGTCTGCCTCTGAGCTTTCGGCGCTGCCCTTTGAGCTGGTCGCCGCGCCCCCCGCATTTGGCATTCGCACGCGTCTCAGCGAGCACCGAGGCCTGGTGATCATGCGTCAGGCACGGCGTGTAGCAACGACGACCATCGATTGGCCAGACCGACCGCGCCTCCTGGTCGCCATTGCATCTCCCGACGGCGTCGCACCGGTGCCAGACACGGCCCACGTCCTTGCGCTTTGCAATGCACTTTCGCCCTGGCAGCATGTACGCACACGCGGCCAAATCCTCCGAGACATGCATATCTTGCCGGGCGCATCCCTTGAAGGGATCGCAAAAATCTGTCGACGAGAGCAGTTTACCCACGTTCACATACTCGCCCATGGGGTTCGCATCGGCCGACCCACTCAGCCTCGCCACGGGCTGGCCCTTCACCGGCGCCCCGGTTCGAACGAGATGGACAAGGTCGATGCTGGACGGTTGGCCTGCGCTCTCGGGCACAGTCGAGAAAAGTCTAGAAGTGGAGACCCTTTGACCGTCGTCACGCTCGCCACCTGCGACAGCGGACGCCAGGGGACAATTCTAACGCCGGGAGGTTCACTCGCCCACGAGCTGCATGAGGAGGGCATCCCCTTTGTCGTGGCCTCCCAGTTCCCGCTGTCCTACCCAGGCTCGGCAATTATGGTGGAGTCGTTCTATAAGGATATACTATGGGGAACGGACCCACGCCGGGTCTTGGAACGAACGAGGCGGCGCCTGTTTATGGCGCTCGGCGACCGGCGGGTGGGGGCCTCGGACTGGGCCAGCCTCACCGCCTACGGCTCGCTTCCCGGAAATCTCAGGGTTCATCTGCGCAGGAGCCAGCGGCGAATGGCCCAGCGTGCGATCGATGCCGAGCTAGCCAAGATCTATCCATTCTTGAATCATCCCGCCGACGAAACTCCGCCGCCCGTCGAAGACCTCGGAGAAATCCGAGCCCGGCTCGAGAACAATCTCAGACGTCTTCGCGACTCGCTGGACGAAGATTCTCTCGGAATCGACCGTGCACGCGTCTACGGGTACGAGGGTGCTCTCGAGAAGCGATACGCCGAAACGCTCCACTATCGAGCGACCCACGACGACTCGGAGCACAGGCCTCATGGCGAGGCCGCAGCGTCGCTTCATTTTCGCCGCATTTTGCGCCGAGCCGCGAGCGCATACGATCATGCGTTTTCCGCCGACGGCACCCAAAGCTGGGCCCAAGTCCAGGCGACGGCCTGCCGGCTCATGGAGGGCGATCCACCCTGCAAAAACGGTCAGCTCGATGATTTGGAGCGGCAGGTACGACTCGCTCGTGAGCAACAATGGTGCAGTGAATATGAGTTTCATCGAGACCGATTCGAAATTTCGATCATGAAAATTGCCATCGGCCAAATGAAGCCCGATCAACTCTTCGCCGATGCATCTTGTGGGGTGATCACGCAACGTATGCACCGAGATCCGGACAGCTTCGAGAGCAGGTCTGTTTACCGACAGTTGTACCGATTTCAAGTGTTCACCGAGAATCTCGAGCTCGGTGCGATTTGTGAGACGATCATGAACGACGCACGACTCGCGGGTGTGACAGGTCGTGCCATACCGATCACAGACTGGAGAAATGACCCCTATGGGAAGACGACCTCCATCGATCCCGTGCGCCCCTGACCTTTCGGGTGAAGCCTCATTTCGGACCTGTAGGTTGCGGCTCCGATAAAAAATTCGGTACATCGAGACACAGATCGACGCTTGGCCTCCACGAGTTCGAGCTAAAAACTTAGTCCATGAGACACCCAGCCATCGGGGGGAGGGGGCGGCTCTCCAGACGGCTCGATACAGGCCGGTCGGATTCGGGAACTTATGGGTTCTTTCGCGCCGAACGGGGTCTCTATGACCTATGCTCGATGCAGTGAGACACACACAATCTCTCTTGCCCGGCCTCCTCTTCGTAACGCTATCGGCTTCGAGCGGGGCACTCGCATGTTACAGCAGCCCCGAAGGCGCCCATGGCACCGCAAACTCCCCGGGCGAGCAGAGCAATAGCGATGCACAAGATGCCAGCAGCGAGGATAACACGCCCGGAGAGAGCGAGTCCGGGGGCGACGGGGACACCGGCGAGGACACCGGCGAGGACGATGCCAGCGAATCGGGGGATCCACCGGACGGAGAATCGGAACCACTCCACGACTTTTGCGATGACGTGGGAGTCTCTCTTGCGATGGGCGCCTCGATCTTTGGAGATACGGGTACGAACTGGGTTTCGTCGGCCGCCGAATCCCCACACAACATCGACTGGAGCTCCGGCTACATGTACTCCTCGGCGGATCCCCACGAAGATCTCGAAGGCTTCGCCTGGCTGATGAATTTTCGGCTCGATACGGCGTTGCAGTCGGGCGCCGAGCTGCCCACGGTGACCTTCTACCGCATGCTTCACCTGGGCCGAGAGCGCGGCATCGATGGGGGCGAGAGCGAGGTCGTCCAGGGCATGCTCAAGAGCTCAGAAGCTATCTACGACTACATCGAAGACTTTGTTGCGGTCCTCAAGATCCTTGACGAACGCGACCAACCGATTTTGCTCCATGTTGAACCCGACTCGTGGGGCTTCATGATGTGGTCCTTTCCAGGTTTTGATGGCCAAGCGGGCAATCCCGATGCCTCCACGATCGAGGTGAACCTTTCACAGGCCAATCACCCTGCGCTGCAAGGAAAGGTCTTCGCGGACGATGCCGGTGGGCTCGGACAAGCGATGCTCTACCTGCGAAACGATTTGGCTCCGAAGGTCCGCATGGGCTGGCATGCGTCCAACTTCAGGGTCGGAACAAAACCAGAGGTCGTCACCGAATTCTACGCGAGCATGGGCCCGTGGGACGTCATCGTCACCGAACCTCCGAACATGGTGAACAACGGCTCCGAGCCCTGGGACAAGATGCAAAAGGACAACGAGGACAATTTGGCATGGCTGAGACATGTGAGCGATACGACGGCTCTGCCCTTGGTGGTGTGGCAGACTTTCGCCGGCGACTCCGCGCACTACCTCGGAGGCTGGCCGACAAACCAGGAGAATATGAAATCTCTCACGCAAAACGGTGTCGTCGAAATCATGTGGGACCCAAACGGAGTCGGAAGCGATTGTGGCTACACCTGTCCAGAGGCGGATGACCTGCTGGACTTTTTGTCGAGCTACACCTCGGATCCGCTCCTGTTCACCGAGAATGACATCTGCCCCCCCTAGACTCGACTTTGGCGGAATTCTAGCCCGGCTCGACCCGGTCGTCGCCGGGTTGCACAGCGCGGCGACGACCGATTCAAGCCGAGTTGATCGATGTTGCGGAAACGTGCGCAAGGGACAAAATAAAATATAGACGGGCGCTTTGTATTTGAAAACTGTTTCACCGCCCCGAGCGATCAACGCTTCTTGACCCTCATCAACGGCGGGCTGCTGTGTACAGGCAAACACACAGTGACGGGAGTCATGCGCGCGGCGGGGGTCGTCGGGAAGCGAGAGCACCGCGGCTATCATCGTTTTTTCAGTCAGGGTGCGTGGGAGCCCGACGCAGTCGGCATGGCGCTGCTGACTCTCGCGCTCAAGACTCTTCCGAAAGACGAGGTCGTCAAGCTGACCATCGACGACACCTTGGGCCGGCACACGGGTAAACACATCTCGTCCGCGAGTATGCATCGAGACCCGCGGCTCTCGACAGAGAGCAGCCCCTTCTTTCATTTTGATCACAAGTGGGTCGTGCTCGCGGTGGTCCTCGAGTTTCCTCGCTGGAACAAGGTCTTCTCCTTGCCGGTACTACAGCGGCTGTATCGCAGCGAGAAGATGAACACGAAGAGGGGGCTTGAGCATCAAAAGCTCACAGAGCTTGCCGTACAACTCATTGCGCGGGTCGCCAAGACGTTTCCGACACGGAGATTTCTCGTCATCGGCGACAACGCCTACGCCCATCGCACCGTTGTCCGAGACCGTCCGAAGAACATTGAAGTCCTCGGTCGTGGAATCATGGGCGCGGCCTTGTATACGCTCGCGCCCGTCAAGCAAAAAATGGGACGCCCTCGGGTCAAGGGTCCGAAACTGGCCGGGTCACAAGAAGGACGATGTGCTCGCCTATACCGACCTCAAATTGACCGCGAGGCAAGTCATCGAACTGTCTTGCCAGCGATGGTCCCTCGAAGAAACCTTCGGTTGGGTCGAGAGCCGCCTCGGCTTTAAAGATCCGCAGAACCGAACCGAGCACGCCGTGCAACGCACCGCGCCAATGGCGATGTGGACCTATTCCCTGGTTATCCTTGGGTATGCGAACTGGGCCAAACCCCGTCGGCACCTCCCCGTCCGCCTTGCGCCCTGGTACCGGACGAAGAAGTCGCCCAGCTTCTCCGACATGCTGGCCACCCTGCGGCGTGAGTCCTGGACCCTCTGGATTAATGACCAGGCGGGTGTAGACCGCTTCGATCAAAAAGATCTGGAGCCTTTGCTCGACGCCGTAGGGTCTGCCTGAGAGGTCTGGATATCCGCCAAAGTCGAGGCTAGAGAAGAGTGGATGATAGGGTAATCGTCGTTCATTGGGGAAGCCTGTGGCGGTTTGCATGCATAGGAAGAATTTACTCGACCGCGGTTTCCTTTGAATCAAAACCGATGCGCCTGGGCTCCTCTCCCTTGGGTGTCTTCACAGCAAGGAGTAGTAAATTCACCTGAGAGATGTGCTGCAACAGCTCAGCGCGCTCACTGGTCCCATCTTTCTGAAGCAGACGCCCAAAGAAGATAATCAACTCGGGAGTTCGATCTCCGATCTTGTCGATGTGCAAGACGATGGATTGCCCAAACGACGCTAGCGGAACACCGACCTCTTCGTCATCGGAAATTTCCTTTTGAAAATCAACGATCGCACTGTTCAGCCTCTCCCACATCACGTCGGCATATTTAGCCTGGGATTCGACCACCACCGCCGATCGCGGAATATACATGGGGGCGTTGCGCCCCATGTTCTCAAGCTCCACTAGTTTCGATTTGATTGGCATCGCGGACACACCCTACGACCTCGCCACGAGAATGTTTGGCTGCGCGCCGTTGCTCGATCGCTACGCCGCTGCGTAGCTCAAGTTCCGGGCGATGGTGTCCAAATCTCGGCGAGAAAGCATAAGCCGACGGTTCATCCTCCCCAACGGGAGGGCGAAGGACCATGCTTTCGAGACATACGGAGATGGAGCTGCGGAAAGGGTCGTTTTTCACAGCGGATGCCGCCCAGCCTAGACGCCCTCGGAGGTAGGTCTGCGGTCGCGTTTTAAGCGGCCGTTTTGAGCCCCCCTTTTCACCGCCTCTTTTGAGCCTGGCGAGCTGCCCAAATCGATCACCCAGGTTCGTCGGCGAACCTCGGCCCAGGTGTAGCCCCCGTCACGAAGCGCCCGGATCTTCTTCGCCGTAGGTCGTGGCACCAAAGGTCGGACAAGGCGTTTGTCATCGGCGCGAGTCTTGGCCAGGCGAAGCCGCGTACGCTCCGCGATAAGCTCGCGCTCGCCACGCCTGGGCCCAGGCGTGGCGTTATCCGGGGCAGATAAGGTGCCTAGTGTCATGACATCGAGCGCTTGCGTCAATACAAGACTTGAGATAATCTCAAGTAAGGAGGAGGGAGCCACTCCGTGAAACCGACGCACTCAGGCTGGCCAGGCGCCTGCTCACCGGCGGTGTGGTGGTGTTCACGAGGCACTTTCGGGAGGAGCAGGTGAATGACGGACTTGACGACCAGGACTGCATCAACGTGGTGCGAGGGGGCCGGTGCACGCTGGCCGAGATTCAGAGAAACGCGTTGCGATACCGGATCGCGACATCCCGGATCTGCGTCGTCGTCGAGTTCGAGCGAGAGGATCCCGACGACCTCGATACCGATTTTTGGACCCTGATTTTCATCACCTGTTGGAGGGAAAAGCAATGAGATGTGCAAGCTGTGGTGAGCCAAACGCCACCAAAGAAACCCGAGAGATGCACCCCTACGTAGGGTGCGGCCTGGACAACGTGATCCTAGAGGTCGCCGAGTTGCGCGTGTGCCCGGACTGCGGCGCGGAGGATCTGGCGCTGCGCAACGTGGCAGCGCTGTACTCCGCGCTCGCCATGGCCGTGACCTCGAAGTCTGCCAGGCTGGCGGGGCAGGAGGTCCGGTTTCTGCGGAAGTTCATCGGCCTCAGTGGCCAGGACTTCGCGCGCACGATCGGCATAGACCCCACGACGGTCTCAAGGTGGGAGAACGACAAGGAGCCTATCGGGGGCACGGCGGACCGTCTCCTGCGGCTCATGGCGCGTGCTCACGACCCCGAGACGGACGCCACCACCTATGACGACTTCGACGCGATCACCCGCGACGGGGCCCGTCTTCGACTTACGGCACGACGCAAGGGATCGAAGTGGTCGGCCGAAGCGGAGGCCGCATGATCACTCAGACCATCGAGGGCTTCGACGACCGCGACCTTCCACACCTGCTCCGCCCACCCTATGAGCGCTTACACGGGCAGTGGTCGACAGGGCGCACACTGCAGGTCGCAGACGTCGCCGCCGGGTCGTGATGGTTCGTTGCTGACAGGCGTGGAGTTTGGGCGCTACGATGACAGCGACACGATGGCGAAGAGCAAGAACCGAAAGCAGCTGATCATCAACGCCATGCGCTCGCTGTACGATCTCAAGGTGAGTTCCCACGAGGCCAAAGGGCTACTGGGCACGTACCGGGCTGGGCGCCGCGGAGAGGCGCAAAAGACCCACGTCGAAGGCCACATCGCTGGGATGTAGGCGGTTGGGGTGAAAGACCGTGAACAATTCGAGGCGGCTGCCGCCTCCGAGGACCCCGAAGGCGGCACCTCGGGGTCCTCGGAGGCGCCACAACAGGAGACGTAGGGAGTCTGCTGACGGAAGTGCTCAGCGGGTGACGCTCGGGCCCAAAGCTGTCTTGGTGGACGAAGGAGCGGCGAGAGCAAATGCGTTCGACAGGCTTGTCACGTGTTCAGTACTTCGTGTCAAAAGTACACTTACTTTACATAATCGAGGTTATCGGCGTAACGAATGTAGGCCCCGGATGCAAATGTCCGCTTTTGAATTTGGAAATTCCGAAGACCCGAGTTTCCCTTGGCTTCTGATCTCCGGGAAGTCCGGGGCGGTTCATAGAGCTGGAACTTCTGTCTCAGGGCACGATGTAGTGCGGCGGGTAGGTGACCTCACTAATCTCGATCGCATCACCAATCTTTTCGTCGCAAGTCATGTGGTATGCGGCCCAGCCTCCCCACATCGTTGGCAGATCGTTGTATGGGGTGAAAATAGCGCCGCACGAGTCGTCATCGGATCCACTGTCAGAAGAGGTTCGAACCACGAGTATAGGCATCGTCATTTCCGCAGCATCCCTTGAGCCAAAGAACGCCAATCGCTCGTAATCCCTAACGTCCACTTCAGAGCCGTTAAAATCACCCTTCGCAGAGAGCAAGCGCCCCGAGTAGTAACCAGTCGTGTGACGGACTGAGATGGCCCTCACGGTTAATTCCATCTTCCCCCCGCCCGCAAAATTGAACACAAACAAATCGTCTGGTTGCCCCTCGAATTCGCATGGCGCAAACCTTAAACTAGAAGGTAGGTCGAGGTTTGGGAATAGTGCCGATGGTTCCTCTATCTTGGCAACAAGACGGCGCGAGGTCTCGTACCGAAGCGACCGGAGCTTCAAGCGAGACTCTTCGAAGTGTCCCGCAAACTGGATGCCATGGACGCCAAGACGAAGAAACCGGAGTTCGGCACCGCGCAGGCCACCGACGAGGCTCCGTCGCCCTAGAAAGAGCCGAGGAAACACCGTCCCAAGAAGCGGAAGAAGACCGAGAAATCTAAGATGAAGACCGAGAAACAGAAAGAAGTCGAAAGACATAACGACTTCGACGACCTTTGATGAGCTCCGTCGAGCAAACAACCCCGGACAACCCCGGAGCTGGAGAGCCGTATATCCAGCTGGTGAGTTTGTTTTTGCGCCTCCACGCGGGCCACCAACTGACGGATACAGGAGCCCGCAAGGTGCTCGCAAGCGCATCGACCGCGGATCGAGTCGGATCGGATCGCTCGGATACGGCACGAAAGGACGAAACAGGCTCCATGTTGGCTGCGATCCATCCGTTGTTCCTGCAGGACCTTGACTCCGCCGAGCCCGAGTCGGCGTTGTAAGATTTTTCGATGCACGCCGATCGGGTTGAAGCGATGCTCTCGGCGCACGACCGTGGCAGCGTGCCGCTGGACCGAGACGCTGGGAAGCCGCCACCCAGGTGGCTGTCCGTTCGTCACTGCGGAAGAACGTGGCAGTGGTTTACGCCCGATGCCGACTTCCGCAGCACGATCCCCTGCCTCCGACTTCACATTGCCGGGAAGCGACCACTGGTACCGGTTGAATCCGCGCTACCAACGATGCAACAGTGGAGTGATTGCTGAGCACCATGCATCTGTGGAAACTCTACTTCGGCGCGCGAGCAGATACCACCGAACCGTTGCTCGCTTCCGTTAGGTCCTTCGGCGCCGGCGTTGATGGGGTTGCCCACTCATCATTCGTCGGCGTAGTCGTGATCGGCGGGATGATCGCGCTGGGCGCGATCATCTACCGCGCAAGCCAGCAGGGCCGCGCCCAGCAGTCTCAGTTACCGCCAAAAATCCCCCACCACCAATCCCCTGCCAGGTCGCACCCGGCCTCCGCAGCCGACGTGTCTCCAGGTGCCGGGCCATCGGTGTTGGGAGACCACGCATGGTATCCGGCCGCCCGCGGAGTACGAATCGCGGGCTATGACATCCCGGGGGGAATGATTTACTGCGGCTCTGGACTTCCAAGTCCGGGGGCATACGGTAGTGCCGAGGCGGCTCAGCTAGACCCTACGCTCCCGGTCGATCCGCGCGTACCCGACCGGGACGGCCACACTATGGACTACTACCCGAGATACGCGGGCATGACTCCGGTAGCACGGGCTGCGTATCTTGAGTGGTCCGCCTCGGGGCGGGCTAATCCGAACTACAGCATCGGCTACGTCTTCCTCTTCTTCTACGGAATAGAGCGCAGGGTGCTGATCGATGCGGGTATCTCGGCACCCGCCCATGCCGAGATACCCGTCCTCTTAGCCGAGGTTGAGCGACTGCTTTCGGTTTACTCGAACAATGCCTCATTCCGCGGTTACGCGACTCGCTTCCGCGACTATGTCCGGGTGACCCACCAACTTCCGAGCCCTCGTGCTTCGAAGAGGCTGGCCGACGAGTCCTTCGAGGTTCCGTTCAGCGTGGCGGCCGAGGTCGGCACGTGCGTGGCTGCGGGAACACCGATTCCGGCTGTGCTTGCCTTGGCCTGGTTCAACTCACATCCAGACTGCCGAATCCGGACTCCGGGGCGACGCTGCCCTGAGGAGTTCAGGAGCCTGTTCACTATCCGCTACCGAGATGCGCATGGCGAAGGGTTAGTGCTCAAGGCATCCAAGTCCACACTTGAAGCTCGCTACCAGCCGGCCAACCCGGGTATGGCCGGCATGGAATTCAAGCAGGATACAGCGCTGCCGAAGACCGCGATGCTCGCCGGCCCAGTGAAGAAGGTTGCCAAAGTCGCGGATGCTGTACAGAACGAGTTGGATGCCTACAGTCGATGGCTCGGGCGGAACCCGGACGCCGAGGACCGTCGCCCAGGCCTCGCTTTGCTCCCGCCCGCCCTACTGGCGAGCACTGGAGCTGATGAAGCAAATGAGATGAAGGATTGGGTTTCCGAGCTACTTGGTGGACGGTCGTGCACGGTCGTGCACGGTCGTCGACGGCGAAGAACTCGTGCAGAATTGGGAGACCCGGGCCGAGGACCGACTGTCGAAGAAGGAGGCCACGGCCCTCAGCCGGATGCTGCAAGCCGTTGGGGTAGCCATCGAACCAGACCCGCGTTTTGGAGGCCAAGCGATTGTCCGAGGGAAGCGGATCGCTATTTTCAAACAGAGAGAGTTCCCAGACACGACGCTTTCGGCAGGATACCAAGCGGCTCAGGTCGTGCTCCACCTGGCCGCGGCCGTCGCTCTCTCGAGCGAAGCCGGAGCCACGTCCGCTGAGCGGGATGAGCTTGAGTTGTACATGAAGGCAGCGCGTCACCTGTCGGTCGCCGAGCGAATACGACTTGTCGCCAATGTCCGGTGGTTGTTGGCCGAGAAACCAGGCCTCCGAGGGCTGCGCAAGAGGCTATCGCAACTGAATGGCGCCCAACGGGCCCACGTCGGCGAATTCACAGTAGCCATCGCGGCAGCCGACGGCGTGATCGAACCGGCAGAGGTCCGAGTGCTCACCCGTGTCTACAAGCTCCTCGACCTCGATGAGTCCAAGTTGTTCTCCCGCCTCTATAGCGTCGGGCTGGAAGAGAAACCAGCGCCGGCGCGAAAGCCAGTAAAAGTCCGCTCCGGTGCGAAGTCCCAGGGTTTCACAATCCCCGAGAAGCGAGTCTCGCCAGCCTCAAGGCCGCCGGTGAAGAAGACATCGGCCAAACCACCTCCGCTGCCGGCGACCAAACAGCGTTCCCCCGAGGCAAGGTCAGATCCCAAAAGGCCAAACGCGAGCCTGCCCATAACCGCCACTACAGGGATCGAGATTGACCATGATGTTCTGGCGCGAAAGAAGGCCGAGGCCGCTGAGGCATCCAGTTTGCTGGCGAGTATATTCGCTGAGGTGGACGGCGACGAGGCCCCCACGGAGGTGTCATCAGCTCGGACCGACACCACGTCAGACGACGGAGATCGTGCTCTTCTCGATGGCGACCACCGTGCGTTCCTCATTGCGTTGATGTCGCGGGTAGAGTGGTCCCGCTCGGAGGTGGAGCAGCTTGCCTCGACGACCGGTCTCCTCGTCGATGGCGCGCTGGAAACCCTCAACGAAGCCGCATTCGAGTTGACCGGCGATCCGGTCGCTGATGGCGATGCTACAATCGAGGTCGACCCCGAGATTGCTGAGGAACTGCTCCAATGAAAGAGAATCGCCGTATCAGGCCTCGTGTGCGAGACGCGGTGCTGCAGTCACTTCGCGCAGGCGTGGTCCCTCGCATCGGTCAGCAGTACTTCCAGGTCGGGCGCGTCGAGGAACTCAAAGCCATGCTACGCGACCTCGAGCGGATCGTTGACGGCGGCTCCGCGATTCGCTTCATCATCGGGGAGTACGGCTCCGGGAAGACGTTCTTCCTTCTGCTGATTCGCTCAATCGCATTCGAGAAGCGGATGGTCACGGCACACGCTGACCTGTCCCCAGACCGCCGACTGCACGCAGCTGGCGGTCAAGCGCGCTCCCTGTACCAGGAACTCGCGCGGAACTTATCGACTCGCTCGAAGCCCGACGGAGGAGCCTTGCCCAGCATCGTAGAACGCTTCGTCTCCACCGCGTTGAAGGATGCCCGCGAACTGGGGAAGACAACCGAGGCCGTGATCCAGGGGCGCCTTGAAGCCCTCTCGCAGTCGGTAGGGGGCTATGACTTTGCGGAGGTGATCGGCGCATATTGGCGAGGCCACGACACCGGAGATGAAGCGCTGAAGAGCAGCGCGATCCGGTGGCTTCGTGGGGAGTTCGCTACGAAGACCGACGCACGCAAGGCGTTGGGCGTCCGAACGATCGTCGACGACAAGAATGTGTATGACCAGCTCAAGCTGCTGGGGCAGTTCGTCCGCCTAGCCGGGTACTCCGGCTTCCTCGTGTGCCTTGATGAGATGGTGAACCTGTACAAGCTTCCTAGTGGGCAGTCTCGACGAACGAACTACGAGCAGATCCTGCGAATCTTCAACGACACCCTCCAAGGGACATGCGAGGGGATTGGGTTCCTGTTCGGCGGCACGCCTGAGTTTCTTCTCGACCCCCGGAAGGGCCTCTACAGCTATGCTGCGCTGCAGACCCGTCTCGCAGAGAACACTTTTGCCGTCGACGGCCTTGTCGACTACAGCAACCCCATCCTCCGCCTTGCTAGGCTCACACCAGAAGATATCCTCGTGCTCCTGGGGAAGCTTCGTGATCTCCATGCTGGAGGAGATCTGGAGAAGCACATTCTCCCCGAAGAAGCGCTTGAGGTCTTTCTTCAACATTGCGGGCGGCAGCTCGGCGAAGCGGCGTTCCGCACCCCGAGGACCACGGTCAAAGGCTTCTGTGACTTGCTCGCCGTACTCGAGCAAAACCCGGATGCCGACTGGAAGGATATGATCGGCAAGATCAAGTTCACGCCAGACCGCAATCCCGAACTAGAGGCCCCAGGAGCCAAGGCCGAGGATAACGACGATGACGACGATGAGCTCTCCACCCTCAAACTCTGACCGGCCATCCTCCGTCTTCGGTGAGCTACATGAGGGTGTTCAAAAGTGGATCTGGCGCAGTGGCTGGAGTGAGCTCCGCGCGATCCAGGAATTGGCGGCTCGTCCGATCCTGGGCGGCAAGCTCGATGTGATCATCTCCGCCGCCACCGCATCGGGAAAGACGGAGGCGGCGTTTCTCCCAATTGCATCGAAGCTCGCGGACACAGAGGCACGGGGGATCGGGTGCCTCTGCATCAGTCCCCTGAAGGCCTTGATCAACGACCAGTTTCGGCGACTCGAGGAGATCTTCAAGTCCGTCAATGTGCCCGTGCGCAGATGGCACGGTGATGTCGCCTCCTCGAAGAAACGCGACATGATGAAGGACCCGTCGGGGTTGCTCATCATCACCCCGGAGTCCCTCGAGGCGATGTTCGTCCTCCGCGGCTCGCAGATCCGGCGAGTCTTCGGCACGCTGGAGTTCGTCGTGATCGACGAGTTCCACGCTTTCATCGGATCCGAGCGTGGACGCCATCTCCAGTCACTCCTGCACCGTATCGAGCTGAGTACCAAACGCCGAGTCCCTCGAATCGCGCTCTCAGCCACCATTGGCGACCCGCTACTGGCGGCGAAGCACTTGCGATGGCTGGATGCCGAGGCCGTAGTCTGCATCGGCGACGCAGAGGACGACCACCACGAACTGCAGCTCCAAGTCCGGGGTTACACCCCGACGGCTCCGCCGAGTGGTGCGGCCAGTGCACAGCGAGACGCCAGAGTCGCCCCGCCGTCAGAGGATGGCGGCGGAGGACACGAGAATGGACATGACAACGATGATGAGGATGTCCGAGGCGATGTCATCGACATCGCGGCTCACCTGTTCAAAGTCCATCGCGGAACCAACAACCTAATCTTCGCTAACTCTCGTGGCCTAGTGGAGGCGCTCGCCGATCAGCTTCGGCGCCGTTCGGAGAGAGCGCGTGTCCCAAACGAATTCGTGCCACACCACGGTTCGCTTTCCAAAGAGTTCCGGGAGGACGCAGAGGCTCACCTCAAGGACAAGTCGCGCGTGGCCAACGTGGTGTGCACGACGACCCTGGAACTGGGTATCGATGTGGGGGACATCGTCGCCGTATCACAGGTCGGCGCCCCTCGTTCAGTCGCCAGCCTGCGACAGCGGCTGGGTCGGTCCGGCCGACAGGGGGACGTACCCTCGATCATGCGTCTCTACATCACCGAGGAGGAGATCACACCGAACTCCAGCATCATAGCGACGCTGCGGACGACGCTGCTTCGTACCGTGGCGATGATCGAACTCCTTCTCGAGCGATGGTGCGAGCCACCAGTAGATAAAAACCTCCACCTCTCGACGTTGATGCATCAGGTTCTCTCCATCATCGCGCAGTTCGGCGGCGTCAATGCAGTGGAGGTGTTCGGCACCTTGTGCAAGTCCGGACCCTTCGACCAGACGACGACGCGAATGTTCGTAGACCTCCTGCGCGGCATGGGCGAGCAGGATCTCATCACACAAGCACACGACGGAGAACTCGTACTTGGGCTGACCGGTGAGCGCATCGTCGGTCACCACAGTTTCTATCCGACCTTCAACACTCCGGAAGAATATCGTGTCGTAGACGGGCCTAGGAAACTCGGTCAACTCCCCGTAATCCACCCGATCGCCGACGGCGATCGCATCGTATTCGCGGGGTCCAGATGGCGAGTGCTCCGAGTGGACGACGAGCAGAAGGTAATCGAAGTTCGAGCGACACGGGGCGGCCGGGTGCCCCGGTTCGCGGGCGAGCCGCCTGACGTGGACGTTAGGGTCCGTACAAAGATGCTCGAACTCTATGAGTCCGGCTCCATCCCGCCGTATTTGAATCGAGGCGCACAAGGACTGCTCCTTGAGGCGAGAGAGAATTTTGAGCGACTGGACCTCGCCAACCTGAACTTCATTCGAGACTCGCGAGACGTCTTGCTCTTCCCCTGGGCTGCGTCGTCTGCCGTCGCCGCGCTCAAGCTATGGATTGGGCGGGAATCCGTGAGTGTAGAAGGCCCCGCGCTCCGAATTCAGGACACCACTGTCGCCGAGCTAAGGGCGAAACTGGTAGCGATGCACGAGGGAGAGACTCCAGTCGCTGTTGACCTCCTTCGCGGGATGCATGGTCTCGGCGGCGAGAAGTTCGACCACTTGCTTCCGGAGGACCTGCTGGAAGAAGCATCGGCATCTCGCTCATTGGACGTGGCAGCGGCGCGTCTGGTAGTCGACCGCCTTGTCGATGAACTCTGATGCCGAGCGAGTGTGGTGCAAATCAGTGGGTGTGGTGCCATGACATAGGTGACACATTTACGCCAAGACAGGGGTAACACTTTGCGCTTTTTCCGCAAGCCGACGATCCGTGGTTCGTTGGAAAGGTGCCGTGGAGAAGGACGACAATCGTGAAGGCGCGTCATGAGTTTGTACTCAACGCGCTGGCTCCTGACGCAAACCTTTCCGCGCTTTGTCGGGAGGCTGGGATCAGTCGAAAGACAGGCTACAAGTGGCTGAAGCGGTTCAGGGAGGCTGGATTCGATGGCCTTGAGAGCATGTCGACACGGCCCCGAGCATGTTCTGTACAGGTATCTGGAGAAGTGGTGCTGAAGGTTCTGGAGCTCCGCCGCGCTCATCCGCGTTGGGGCCCGCGGAAACTTCGTGTGGTCATGGCACGAAGTCTCGACGCTGATGAGATCCCGAGCGAGCGCACCGTCGCGCGCATACTTGAGTGCGCGGGCGCGGTCCGAACGCATCGGACGTGACATCATCGCACGCCGGACTCAGTTCGGGTCGAGTTTCATCATCCACCCCGGTCCGCCCACTTGGTCGGCCTTGGCGCCCCCGACCAGAATGAATCCATCCTCATCGATCACAATGTGG
>Ga0256845_1000398_pt1 | contig 41876 bp, 33 predicted proteins | sample RiftiametaG_FD_189101 | JGI IMG/M metagenome (GOLD analysis project Ga0256845, IMG submission 189101) | Tube worm associated microbial communities from hydrothermal vent at the East Pacific Rise, Pacific Ocean - Riftia | ecosystem: Host-associated > Annelida > Integument > Unclassified ...
TTCAATATCAATCCCCTTGTACTTAATAACATCATCTTTATCATAAGTGATTAAATACCCTTTCTGTTTTTTTAACTTTTCTGCAAAATATCTCAACCCCTCAAACTCTCGTTTTTGTGTCTGTTCATCTTCGATATTATAAGAGACTTGATATAGATTTCCATTGAGATAAAAATCACACTCTTTGCCCTCTAGTAGATAGGTTAATCTCTCTTGGTTGAGGGTTGTAAAGACCATATTTTCTAAAATAGCTCCTCTATCAGATGTTCGTTTTACCCCTAGATTCAAAAAACCATTATCGGTTATATATAACTTTTTGGTTGATTTAATCTGTTGGGTTAGTTTTGTATGATAGTTAGAGATGGTTTGTATTAGAAAGTTGTCTTGGAAATAACTGATATACTCTTTGATAGTTTTGCCGTCAATTCCTATCTTTTTAGCTAGTCTACTATAGTTGAGTTGGGTGGTTGCATTAGAGACTACATAGAAAAATAGGTCACGGATAGCTTGACTATTTTTGATACTATACCTTGGAACAATATCTTTTAGGATAATATCCTCTGCAATATTTTTTAAAAGCCCCATTTTGACCTGCTCATTTGGATTTGAAAAGACAGAGTAGTATCCACCCCACTTTAGATATTCATCCAAAGTTCGCTTTATCTCTATTTTGTTTTGAGCTATCTCCAACGCAGAGCTATGATTTATATTTTTATAGTTAAGAATTTCCCTAAAATTAAATGAACTAAGCTCTAGTTTTAAGACTCTTCCTGTTAAAAGTGTAGCATAAGAACTTGCCAAAAGAGAGCCATTTGAGCCTGTAATAATAAATTTGATATTGGAGTTTTCATATTTGGACTTGATAAAAACCTCCCATGATTTAAAAATCTGTATCTCATCTATAAAAAAATAGATTTTTTCATCTCTATTGGGATTTACCAATTTTAGATAACTATTGTAAATCTTTTCAAGATAGGTAGGGTCATTTTTATAAGGAATAAAAGAGGGTTTTTCCAAATTAATAAAAAAGATATTTTTAGGATTTACCTCTTGGAGCAGTGATTTTATCATCAATTTGGTTAATGAACTTTTACCCACACGCCTTGCACCGATAATCGCTATTATCTCTCTAGCACTTAAATAGTCCAATGCTGTAGTTAACATCTCTCTATGAGTATAGTTTTGATAGACCTCATTAACACCTTTTAGCCAATGGGGGTTATCTTCGATTAGAATGGAATCCATATTTTTATCCTTTTTGGGGAATATATTCCTTAATTATATCGAGAATATGGAGTATATTCCTTAAATATTTAGATTATTTTTTAATAATCATATATTCTGCAATAATATTTTAGCTATGAATTTTGAGTAACAATTATGCACTATAAAAATCAGCCATACCACCTTTTATCAAAAAAGAGGGAGATTTCAATAAAACTATTCCTTCATCCTCAATACTCTCACCAAACAGAGTATTATCATACATCTGAATCAGAATAGATTTTTTTGAACCTTTAATCTTCATAGCTTTAGACAAAAGTTTTGCTGATTGGCTTATAGTTTCATCTCTTTTTTGAACTCTTACAAGTATAGGTGTATCTTGATATGTCTCTGTTAAAATAGCATCTATTCCTCTGTTTCGTTGAACAGGATGATAGGCTATTCCATGTAAAAGTCCTAATGCCTCTTTGTCAACATTATTATAGGATTCTCTCCCTTTTTTGAGAAGATTGGATTCTGTTTTTATTGGATTTTTTAAACGATTTATCGTTAACTCTACAGCCTCTAATGATTTATCAATCCCTATATAGTGGCGATTAAGAAGTTTAGATGCAACACAAGTTGTACCACTTCCACAAAATGGGTCTAAGATAATATCTCCCTCATTACTACAGAGTTTAACAATTCTCTCCAATAAAAGCAGTGGTTTTTGTGTAGGATAACCAACTCTCTCTTTTGCCTTTGGGTTTAGATAGGGAATATCCCACACATCACTAAGAGGAACGCCCTTTTTTTTGTCTGATGGTTTTGGATTACCATTTTTATCCAAATCATAGACCGATTTGTTATCTTTGTCTCTAGTTCTTCGTTGTAGTATTTGGTCGATATTGGTTGTTTCAGAGTAGGCAGTATATATTTTATTGAATTTAAAATCTTTTGTTTTGGAGTAAAAATATATATTTTGATGGGCAGGAAGCAGACCTTTTTTGGAGTTTGACCACCGTTTATATGTCCAAATAATTTCAGATTGAAAATGCTCTTTTCCAAATACCTTATCCAAAATGGCACGAACAATATGCTCTGCACTCTTATCACAATGAACAAAGATAGAGCCACTATCTTTAAGAAGTTCTCGCATTATAGATATTCGTTCCTCTAAGAAAATAGCATAATCTCTATTTGTTCCCCAAATATCATCAAAACTAAACTCTTTTGTTCTCTCTTTGTTGCTTAGGGTATAGCTTTTTTGGGTAAAAAAAGGAGGGTCGAGATAGATAAGGTCAATAGAGTTTTTTTCTATTTTTTTCATCTCCTCTAGGCAATCGCCGTGTAAGAGAGTATTTATCATGTTTTTTCCTTCGCTCTTTTTTATAGATTTTGGGAATTATATCTAATTTTGGGTTAGCCTGTTTGTATCAATTAAAATCTCTTCTACCATTAAAATGCAAAATAGGTTAATATTTTCTTTTTTATTGATATAATGCTATTATTATATCCTCCAAAGTTAGAAAATGCTTTAAATACCGATATTAAGGGCTTTTAATAGGTTTTAAGTTATCCTATGATAGAGTATCAAATATCCTATATCTTAGGATAAATTTTAACTAAGGATTAATAATGAGAGAGACTCATATTATTGAATTTTTTGAGGCTTCTATAATTGATAGTAATGGCGAAATACATCCTATAGAAGCTACTAAAGAAATTAGTAACAAATATTATAGCATAAGGAGATTAAATTTGAAAATTTGTTACAGTGATTTTATAGAGGTACAATCAAAACTATGTAGAAGCAGTAAAGATATATTGATTTTTGGGCATCTTTTTGAAAAGGTGGATAAAGAGAATGAACTACGAATTAGTGTAACTAAATTTTGTAAACAATATGGCTATACTATAAGCAGAGTAAACAAAATGTTGCAAGAGTCTATCAAGGTTAACTTTACCAAGAAGTTAGATAGAGGGCTTTATCTTATAAATCCTTTTATTTTTAAAGGGAAAGGGTGTTCAAATCAGACTATTGAGGGGTTGCAGAAGGAGTGGGATTTGATTTAATGATTGTTTTGCTCCATCTTTAAAATTTGGAGCAAAATAAATTTTTACTTTATATTTTTTAATAATTCTTCTATATTTACTACAGACTCTTCATAGGTCTTTTTTTGTAGATTAACTTTATCACCATTTGGCATGATATATTTAGTTTTTCCAACTAATTTTTTTATAGGAATACCCAAAGTTGAAGATACTTTTCCTGCTGTATGAAAATCTTTAACATGGGAAATTTTGAAATTATCATCAAATAATTCAGAGCTAATCTTTCGTTGTTTGTCAATAAAATCTTCTATCTCTTCTATTATTGATTTATATGCTGTAGCAACTCCTTTATGAATAGTATAATTATTAAATATAATAGAATAAATTTTAGGATAGGATAATCCATATTTTTTGACTTGACTTGAAAATGTTACTTTATTTTCAGCATATTTTTCTTCTGCATTTGATGTGTATTTTCCATAAATCAATCTTAATAATCCCTTTATTCCCTCTAGTGAAGTAAAATCTGACATTGTTGGAATAATAATATAATCAGACGAGAGTATACCCATTTGAGTATATATTGAAAAACTTGGATTAGTGTCTATGAAAACAGTTAGCTCATTATACTCTTTTTTATTAAATTCTAAATGCGATAATTTACGTATAGCTTCCATATAATTTTTCCAAGCATTCATATCAGCAGGATTCAGAACTAAAAAATTTAAAGCTAAAGATAATGATTCTAAAAAAGAATCACCTGCAATCAAATATAAATTATCAGGCATATTTTTATTATATTTATTTGTTTTTATTGCATATTTTTTTCCTTGGGTTGTAGTAAAATTACTATTTCCTTGTATTAACCAATCAATAAATCCTACTATATTTCTTCGTGAACTAGTTTTTTGTAAGGTTTGTAAATTATTATAACCTTTATGCCCTCCTCCAAGTAAAAAATGTGAAATATTTGCTTGTGGACATAAATCAATTACTAAAACTTGTTTATTTGGATTTTGTTCTGCATATAGAGTTGATATATTTGAAGCTAAAGTTGTTTTACCAACTCCCCCTTTGTTATTATAAATAGAATAAATTGTCATTTGATTATTTCCCTTTTCATCTTTTTTAAATATTATATATACTTTTGTGTAAAAAGAAGTTGATAATAGAACTAAAAAATAATCACCGAAAACTTTTGTTTTTAGTCACGATTCATAAATTATTTAGCTAATAATCTACATCTAATATCATATATGCTATCATATCCCATGAATGTAGTAATAGATACAAATGTATGGATTTCAGCGTTAATAAGTCAAGATGGTGGAGCAAGAAAGGTTATTAGACTTGCTCTAGTAGATAAAATATCACCTCAACTTAGCACAGCACTATTTTTGGAATATGAAGATGTGATGAAAAGAGACAAGATTATTAATTTATGCTCTTTGAATAGAGATGAACAACAAGAGCTATTTCAAGCATTTTTGTCTACTTGTAAATGGAATGAGATTTTTTATCTGTGGCGACCAAATCTTGATGATGAGGGTGATAATCTTTTGGTTGAATTGACTGTGGCTAGTAATAGCAAAGTTATTATTACAGATAACAAAAAAGATTTAGAATCAGGTGAACTTCTTTTTGATTTTGAAGTTTTAACTCCAAAAGAATTTTTAGAAAGGTACAAAAAGTGAGTATATTAACACTTAGAATTCCCGATAGCAAATATGAACGACTAAAACTATATGCAAAAAGCAAAGGAATCTCTCTAAATAAGCTTTTTGAAGAGTTATCTACTATCGCATTGACACAATTTGATGCTAAAACTAGATTTGATTTTATGGTGGCTAAGGCTAATAGGGCTAGAGGATTGGAGTTATTGGATAAGTTGGATAGGGGTTGATATTTTATAATATATTTCACTTAAAACAAGGACATCAATAACTTTATTTTTTATGTAAAATTATAGTAAGTTTTATCTTGTTTTCAATACAATGTTATCTAACAAAAATAGGAGCTTATATGAGTGAAATAATTCAATTGATTAATAGCTTTTTTGAAAATATCTTGTTATTTGATATTTTCTTTGGACTAATAGATGGAGCAAAATTACCATTTGTTGTTGCATGGTTGATTATGGGGGGAGTATATCTTACTTTCAAGATGGGTTTTGTCAATCTTCGGATGTTAGGTCACTCACTCCAAATTGTAGCAGGAAAATACCACACCAAAGATGACAAAGGGATTATTAGCCCCTTTCAATCACTAGCAACAGCACTATCAGCAACTGTGGGGATAGGTAATATAGCCGCTGTCTCTATCGCTATCTCTTGGGGTGGTGCAGGGGCGGCTTTTTGGATGATAATGGCAGGTTTTTTGGGTATGACTCTAAAGTTTACAGAGGTTACCCTCTCGGTAAAATATAGAGAGTTTCTACCTGATGGGACTATTATGGGTGGAGGTATGGAGTATCTCTCTAGTGGATTAGCACAAAAAGGTTTTGCAAAAACTGGTAAGTATCTAGCTCTTATGTTTGCGTTTTTTATGATGTTGGGGGCTATTGGAGCAGGTAATACCTTTCAAGTCTCTCAATCATTGGGCATTATGCAGGGGCAGTTTCCTATTTTTGAGACCTATCCATATGCCTTTGGGATAATCCTTGCTATTATTGTGGGGTTTGTTATTATTGGTGGTATCAAGAGAATAGCACATGTAGCAGAGGCGATTGTTCCTTTTATGGTTGTCTTTTATATTGTTATGGCTCTGTGGGTATTAGGAACTCATATTACTGTTATCCCTGATGCTTTTGCACTGATTTTTAGAGAAGCATTTAACCCTACAGCCGTAGCAGGTGGTATGTTTGGAGCAATGGCACAAGGTTTCCAAAGAGCAGTATTTTCAAATGAAGCAGGACTTGGTTCAGCAGGTATCGCTCACGCTCCTGCTAGAGTAAAATACCCTATTAGACAGGGTCTAGTCTCGCTCTATGAACCGTTTGTTGATACTATTATTGTCTGTACAATGACTGCATTAGTTGTTATTATTACAGGTGTATATGCAGGTGGAACACCAGAGCTACAAGCCTTTATAGATGCTAAACAGGGAGCAAATCTAACCTCTGCTGCGTTTGGTTCAGTTGTCTCTTGGTTCCCATCGATTCTTGGTTTTGCAATCTTCTTGTTTGCATTCTCTACTATGATTTCATGGTCATACTATGGTGAGAGAGCATGGGTTTATCTATTTGGTGTCAAATCATCTATTGTGTTTAAACTAATCTTTTTGGCTTTTATTGTGATTGCTACAGTAGTAGATACGGGTACTATGGTCGATTTTAGCTCTATTCTATTTTTGGCTCTTGCTCTACCCAATATCTTTGGATTGCTTGTTATGTCAGGTGATGTCAAAAGGTATCTGCATGAGTATATGACCAAGTTAAAATCAGGAGAGTTAGATAGAGAGTCGATTCGATAACTAATGTTATATCAAGAAGTTTAATATAGATGAAGCAAATTGGACTTTTTCAAAGCCCAATTTACTCCTATATTGATATTATCTATTCACAGGTACTACAACCACCACAAGAGAGAGTATAACCATCTCTACCTGCACTATTCTTTTTATTTTCAATAACCGTAACGGTATTAGGATTACAACCTACAGTCAAACTCGCATGAGCAGGAAGAGTTGATTCTATTACAGTTACAGTAGCTTCGCCTACAGCTACATCATCTATACAATAAAAACCTGTACTTGTTGTTTTTCCTGTTTTTACATTATTGTTAGAGTCTTTAACAGATACAACTATTCCACATGTTCCCTTTTCTGTATCGTCTTGTTTACCATTATCATTTTTGTCATTAAAAACAACACCACACACTTTACCTACAGGAGGTTTTGGAAAAATATAACCATCTCTACCTGCACTATTCTTTTTATTTCCAATAACTGTAATATCAGTAGGATTAGTTCCTACAGTCAAATCTGCATTGGCAGGGAGAGTTGACTCTTTTACAGTTACAGTAGCTTCACCTACAGCTACATCATCTATACAATAAAAACCTGTACTTCTTGTCTCTCCTAATTTGGTCTCTTCATTAGCATCCAAAACAGATACAACTATACCTTTTGTTCCCTCTTCTCCATCATCTTGTTTACCATTGTTGTTTTTATCATAAAAGACAACTCCACACACTTTTCCAGTAGAAGGTTCAGGAAGTCTACAAAGAGTATTACCTGTTTTTGCAGATACTGCAGAGACCAATGTGAATTCACCAACTTTCATACCTGCATAGAGAGGTTTGGAACAGCTTGTATGAATATAGGCATCATTAATATAAATGCTGTTATCCATTTTTCCGTTGCTTTGATAAGTAAAAACTTCACCAAATTCAATATATTCACTAAAAAGTTGACCACCTTTTTTACCAGTGATATTAACAGTTTGACTAGAACCATCATTTCTAAATGTTATTGAACTCAATCCACCCTTGCATGGTGTACAGCTATTTTCATGACATTCTCCTGAACCACCAGAACCACCTGATTTTCCTGATTTACCATGATGACCATGTTTTCCTGATTTGCCATGATGACCATGATGACCATGTTTTCCAGACTTCCCTGATTTTCCTGAGTTCCCATCATCTCCATAACAATCATAAGAGTGTCCATGCTTTCCTGATTTTCCACTATGTCCTTTTGCTGATATTATTGACGGTGCAAATAGTACGAGAGAAGCAATAGCTATCGTACTTAAAAAAAATTTAATATTTTTCATACTTATTATCTCCTGATAATTATTTAATTTAAATGGTTTTAACCATAACCTTATAAAACGAAAAACAACGTATTATAACATACTTTTAGTGATTTTTATCTTTGATTAAGTTATTTTATATTATAATTTATTATAAAATATTAAAATTTAACTTGGAGTTTTTATGAAAAATTCATTTAGTATAACATTAAACACAAAAAATATACTCTTATCATTTGGTACTATTTCTCTATTTTTTCTACTTCTTTTTTATAGTTCTTATATTATAGATTTAGAAGACTATTATCTATTCAAAGACTATTTTGATATTACTAGAGAGAAAAATGTACCTACTTTTTTCTCTTTTGTTATCATGATTTTGGTAGCATTGGTATATTTTCTATTATATAGAGAGAAAAATAGGTGGAAATGGTTAGTGATTTCTCTATTTTTTCTATACTTGGGTTTTGATGATATGTTTAAAATACATGAACATATTGGTTCAGATATAGGAGAAATAATTACAGAAGAGAGTTTAAAAACAGGATTTATGAGTTACTATTGGCAAGTAGCATTTGTTCCGATATTTGCATTGTTTGGTCTATTTATTGCATATGTTACAAGTAAAAAATTTCTAAAACAAAATAAAACAAAAGCTATCTATATGTTAATTGGGGGATTTGTTCTATATGCTATTGCTATTCTTCTTGATTTTTATGAGGGTACAAATAGTAATTTCCCTTTATTATCAGATATTTTTTATACCTTAACTAGAAATGGTATAGCAGAGCTTATGAGAGCTACAGAAGAGGCTATAGAGATGTTGGGAGGAACACTTATATTGGCATCTTTACTTAAATTAAAAGAGATAAAAATTAAAGTAATTTAATTTTTATCTATCTCTATCTATTAAATCTTCTAGTTTTATGGAGATATTTTGAAGTTTTTTATCCATCTCTTCTTTGGTTACAAACTTCTCTTGTTTAACCCCTCTTTCTCTATCTATCTCTTTTTTGTATAACTCCTCTAACTCATCCTCTCCAATCTCATCCTCTTCTAAATTCTCTATCTCTGAATTATTCTCATCTTCTTTTTCCATCTCCTCTACTTCTAACTCTTTATTTCTTTTATTTATCTCTGCTTCTTCAACTTTTATAGCATCAATATCTTCTGACCAAACTACGATAACTCTTGTTTCAGAGGTTGCATTTCCATTTTTATCTATAGCCAAATAATGTATAGGGTAGACACCTATTTGATTTTCATTAACACTTCCAATAAACTCAATATCTAATGGCATACCATTACTATCTTTTGCAATAACACCTGGTTCGATAAACTTCTCTCCTATTTTGAGATATATTTTCTCTCCATTGATAAGTGTAATAGTTGGGAGAACTCTTTTGTCACTTGGTTCTTTATTATCGCGTTTAGTAACCTTTTGAGAGAGAGAATCACTAATAAACTCTCTATTTTGCAAATATAAAAAAGCTTCTTGTATTGTCCTATAAAAACTTTTGACTATAGAACGCTTGATTACTTTTAACATATGTACATCAGTAATTCTACCATTACCTCTAATAACAAATCCATTAACAGATATAATTTTATTGGTAGAGTCTTGTCTATGTAAATCTTCTGCGAGATTACGAGTAACTGTTACCCATTCCCCTTCTATAGTATGAGAACCTAAACCTATATATGACTTGGAGTTTTTGTCACTTGCTGTATAGATTAAATTTCGATAACCTTTAATAGTCTTAAGAGCAATGATAATTACATAATTCTCACTATATTTAAAACACCAATGTATAGTTTTTGATTCTCTATTATTCCATGCTCTCTCTCCATCTTTTGCACCATTAATATAGGTGTCCCTATTAGATTGGCTAGAAAACTCTATAACATTTGATTTTTTTTCATTATCATAAACTTCTATAATAGAACCTAAACTATTATCCAATCTATTCCAATCTCCTCTATTGCTCTTAGCATATATAGTTGAAGCAAAAATTATATTAACTATAAAGAGACGTAATATTTTTTGCACGGTTACTTCTCCTATTCTATATTAAAAACAGTATAGAAGAAATATTGTTATATTTTGTTTAAAATATGATTATTTAGGAATTTAAAAGTTTATGTCGGGATGAGGGCATCCCGACCTATGGTTAATTTGCTTCAAATATAATTCTCTTATCTGAGTATGTCAATGAAAAAAAAATTCGTGTAGGAGTTATAACCTCTAATTGGCTACAATTACGAAAAAATAGTGTTTAATAAGGTATATATATGTCTCCATTCGCGATACAGTTAACAAATGGTTTTATAGAGAGTGATTTAGAGCTAGAGGATAGAAACTCATTTCAAGCTCTAAGAGGGTTAGGAGCTATCGAAGAGATAGATGGTCTGTGGAGACTAAAATCACTCTATAGGGTAGGGCGATTGTATATAGATAAGCAGGGTAGAGGGTTTGTAGAAGCACCTACCAAGGAGCAGAGAGATTTGATTATACAGCCTGATGATATGAAGGAGGCAAATCATGGTGATGTGGTTGTGGTCAAGCGAGTTATAGCTAGACGAGGACGAGCATCTGCCAAGGTTCAGATAGTTGTCAAAAGGGCTTCTATATTCAATATCGTCTATACCAATACCAATGAGTCAGGGGCGTTTGAACTGCTCAATATCAAAACAGGTCTGCCTACACATGCTGTTATGGAGGGGATGGATTTAAAAGCCTTTAAGATGGGAACTGTTTTAAAAGTGGACTCTGTAACAGAGAGAGTCTTAGAGGTTTTTGGTCATTTAGGAGACCCGAGGGTTGATGAGAAGATTTCTCTAGCTCTTTTTAATCGTGCTGATGAGTTTGAAGAGGATTGTATAGCACAGGCAAAAGAGGTCGAATCAGAGGTTACAGCTAGTGAGCATCCAAATAGAGTAGATTTGAGGGATTTGGATTTTTGTACTATTGACCCCGTAACAGCAAAGGATTTTGATGATGCTATCTATTTTGATTTGGATAACTATACTTTATATGTAGCTATTGCAGATGTGAGCCACTATGTTGATTACTTTAGCCCTATAGACCAAGAGGCAAAAAGGAGAGGATTTACTACCTATCTACCTCATAAATCATTTCCTATGTTACCAAGAGAGCTTAGTGAAAATATCTGTTCACTAAAGCCTTATACCGATAGATTAGCATTTGTAGCCAAGATAGAGCTAGATAAAAGGACTCTTTTGCCTATAAAAGAGGAGTTTTTTGAGGCTATTATCCACTCCAAGAGACGATTTAATTATGATGAGGTTGACAGAATCATCAAGAGCAATGGAGAGTATATAGAGGCTGAAAATGAGAAAAGAATATTGGAGTTTTTGTTACCTCTACAAAAAATTACGCAAAAATTACGAAAAAAACGACTAAGTTTGGGTTTTGACTTTAGGAGTGAAGAGATAAAGCTTACTATAGATGCTACTCATGAGTTAGTCACTACACAGATAGAGACAGGAACACCCTCTCACTCACTGATAGAGGAGTGTATGCTATTAGCCAATCAAGCCTCTGCAAAACGGTTTGAGTATGGGATTTTTAGGGTTCACTTGCCACCTCAACTATCAAAAATAGAGGAGTTATTAGCCCAACTTGGTGATATTGGTCTTTTTGTCTCTGATTATGATGATAGTCCCTCTCTAATGAGAGCAATTCAAAAAGAGGCCGATAGTATGGGGTTAGCTAGTGAGGTTGATGCTATGATTATCAAATCACTCAAACAGGCTACATATGCCGCAGACAATGAGGGTCACTTTGGGCTTGGGTTTAGTCACTACTCTCACTTTACCTCACCTATTCGTAGATACTCTGATTTGATTTTGCATCGTCTTATTAAAACTCAATTAACAGAGGATGAACAAGAGAGTGACTATCTATTGCGAAATATAGAGCCACTCTGTGCTAGAGTATCAGAGTTAGAGAGAGAGTCCACCAAAGCAGAGTGGGATTTTAGAGATAGAAAACTAGCTAGATGGGCCCAGAAACAGATAGGCAAGGAGTTCAAAGCTCATATAGTAGAGGTAGCAGAGAATGCAAAAGCTGTACTAGATGCAGAGATTGAGGGGGTTGTGGTTAATATACGAGGGGATAGTGTTATGTTGTTTGATAATATTACTTTAAAAATTCAGGCTGTTAGTATCGCTATGGCTCAGATTCAAGGGGAGTTTGTTAGCAAGGAGCAGGAGTAGATTTTCTACTCCAAATAGAAGAGTGTTTTACTCCTCTTCTTCTTCCTCTTTTTTATCCATAGCACTAGCGTTGTCCATTAGTATTGGAACAAATAGCAGAGATACAAATACAGCTGCAACAGTACCCGAGATAAGGGCAACACCCAAACCACCAAATACAGGGTCACTAGCTAGAAGTGCAGAACCTAAGATAATAGCAATAGCTGTTAGCATAATAGGTTTTGCTCTAGTAGCTGCTGCGATAGCTATGGCTCTTTTTTTCTCTATCCCTTTGTCATTTATAAGTGACATAGCAAAATCTATGAGTAGTAGGGAGTTTCTCGAACTAATACCCATAAGTGCAATAAATCCAATTAGAGATGTAGCTGTCAAAAAGAAGGTCTGTTCTGTGACTAAATCGGCAACCCAGTGACCCACTATTACACCCATAAGCGATAAGAAACTTCCCAATAGAATAATTCCACTCAACGCGAAGCTCTTATAATAGACAACTAATAGGAAAAAGATAAGAATTAGTGCAGCAATAAATGCAGCTCCTAGGTCTCTAAAAGTATCTAGTGTTACTTTCATCTCTCCATCCCATCTTAGCAAGAATTTTTCGCCAGTACTTTTGTCAGTAAGGTATAAATCGAACATATAGGTGGAGAATCCTGCTTTTTCTATCTCATATCTATCAGCAAACTGCTCTAACATTACATCTCTTGCTTCTAGTAGTGGGTAGACTTGTGAAACCATGTCTGTTTCAGCTATAACATTTATCATTCTACTTAAATCTTTATGCATAATCATAGGCATGGATTTGATTTTTTGAATCTCTACTACTTCAGATAGGGGAACCATCATACCTTTCATATTCATTAGATTTAGAGATGAGAGTTTAGAGAGGAGTGCTTCTTCGTTATTTGAGTTTAGCTCTTTGGTCTCTTTGCTCAGTACTAAAAATATAGGAATCTGCTCTGATACAGTTGCAGAGTTTTTAGTTGCAATTACCATCCCTTCAAAAGCGAGATATAGGATTTGGTTAACCTGTTTGATAGCTAGTCCACTTCTTGCTATCTTCTCTTTATTTGGTATGAGTTTATATTTTTCAAAAATATCATCTGCCATTATATCTACATCTACTAACCCTTTTGTTTTAGCAAGTATTTGTGAGACCTCTAACGCCAACTTTCTAGTATGTAAAATATCTTCGCCATGAACTTCAACTACAATAGATGCGAGAGTAGGAGGCCCTGCTGGTTGCTCTATTAGTTTTATGACTGTCCCTTTGACTAGATTTTCACATTTTGATTTTAATATAGGTCTAAGTCTTTGGGTCATTAGGAATGATGGCTCATCTCTTTCATGCTTGTCAGTAAGATTTACAGATATTTCAGCCACATTCTCTGTTCGTTTCATACTTGAACCTTTTACCAAACCAGCATAATCTAGTGGTATACCCTGTCCATAAAATATGGAGATATTGTTTATCTCCTCCTCCTCTTTGAGGATATTAGTTATACATGATGTGACCTGTTTGGTTTGTTCAATGGAACTACCAGTTGGAGTATCTACATATATTGAGTAGGTATTATCGCTTTTTCCTGGTAACATTTTGGCTAATACTGCTTTGGTTGAGAACATAGTCAAAGATGCAAAAAAAGCGATAGCTGTTAGTACCATTACTAAGAGTTTAAGAGATTTTCTTTTTAATATTCCATGAATAAAATTTTCAAACATACTATTTACCTCCTTCTACTTCTTCATGATTATGTTCTTCATGCTTATGGTGATGTCCATGATGTGTTGGTTTTTTGAGTAGTTTTAGACTCAAATATGGTGTAAAAATATAAGCAACAACAAGTGAAGCAAATAGTGCAACAGGTACATTGTATGGTATTGGTTGCATAAATGACCCCATCATACCACCTACAAATGCCATAGGAACCATAGTCATAATAATAGCCAAAGTAGCTACATTAGTAGGTGCTCCAATCTCATCAGTCGCCTCTACTAGTAGCTCTTCCATATCTTTGTCGGCTGCATCATGGGCGTGTAGATGTCTGTGAATATTCTCAATAACAATAATCGCTGCATCAACTAAAAGCCCTAGAGAGAGTAGAAAAGCAAATAGTGTAATTCTATTGATTGTCTGTCCTGTCATATAGGCGATAAAGAGTGTAATTGCTAAGATAGCAGGAACTGTAAATGTAACGATAATTGACTCTTTGAATCCTAGTGCAAAGACCAGCATTATAGCGATAATAACAATAGTAATCATCAAGTGGTGCATAAGCTCATTTACCGCCTCATTTGCTCTTACTCCATAATTTCTAGTAATAATATATCCAATACCTGCTTTTTCAAACTCATCCTTGTGTTCTTCTAATCTTTTGATAACATCTTCTGCTACAAATACAGCATTTGTACCTGCTAGTTTTGCGACAGTTAGAGTGATTTGTCTTTTTTCATGACTAAATGGATTCTCCTGTTTATGCTCTTTTCTATACAGAATTCCTACATCTTTAAAATTCTGTTTGTCAATCCCCTTTGATACTTTTGCGACATCTCTTAGATAAATTGGTGAATTCATATATTGTGCTACTATTACATTATTTACATCTTCTACAGTATCAATAGCATTGGCTATACCAAAAATAACGAGTTTACCACCATTACTTCTACCTTTTACATCAGGAACATTTATTGCAAGTGACTCTACAGACTGTTTAATCTGCCCCATAGAGAGATGATATGCAGAGAGTTTTCCCATATCAACCTCTATATTAAATTGGGCAATATGCTCACCTTGTAGTGTAGTTTTTGCTACATTCTCTATAGAGTTTATCTCCTGCTGTAGTGATTTTACTCTCTCTGTTAACTGAATTGTAGATAGTTTTGAGCCATGTTTTTTGTATAAAGAGATACTCATAATAGGAACATCAATATCAATATCAAATGGTTTGATTAGAGGTTGCCTTACTCCTTTTGGCATCTTGTCCATATTCTGCATCACTTTATCATAAAGTTTTAGGTTAGAATCCTCTCGATTCTCACCAATATAATACATTACATTTATAATACCTACATTATCCATAGCCATACCATAGATATGTTCAATCCCTTTGACCTCACGAAGTTGTCTCTCTAATGGTTTTACAATAACATTTTCAACTTCTGTGGGTGTTGCTCCTGGCATAGGTAGTATAACAGCACCACCAGAGATAGAAATTTGTGGGTCTTCTTCTCTTGGCATTATATTTAGTGAAATCCAACCAATAGAGATTAAGACAATTCCTAATACTGCTGTTAGTGGATTTTTGAGAAAACTTGCTGCTAGTTTACCCGCAATATCTGTGATTTGATAACCTTGTTTATCCATGATTAACCTCGGATGTATATTTTGGTATACATACCTGGATAGACAGGTTTATTTTTTTTATCAAAGTTCAATTTCATTTTAAATTTATGGGTCATAGGGTTTGAGCTTGGAATAATTGAGTAGATTTTTCCTGTTGTTTTAAATGATATAGATGGAATCTCAATATTAACCCTTTTACCTAGTTTGATATACTGAAGGTTGCTTTCTGAAATCTCAACAATAATACTAAGTTTACTCAAATCGGTCAATACAACTCCTGGCATCCCTGGTATTGCCATCTCTCCAACATTTAGTTTTTTCATAATAATAACACCATCATTTGGGGCTTTTAGTTTGAGATAGTTATATTGGTTCATTACCTCTTTTTTCATTGCTCGTGCTTGTGCTACCTGCTTACTAGCAATCTTTACCATATCTTTCATGTTTTTGGCTGCTAGTTGTAGATTCTCTAACTCATACTTTGATACCATCCCTTTTTTAAATAATCTTTGGTATCTCCCTAGATTTAGAAGTACATTTGTTTGTTGATTTTTGTTCATTTGTAGGGCAAGTTGAGCTTGTGATATACCTAGCTCCACCTGCTCCTTTTTAGAGTCAATCTCTTTTGAATCAATCTCATAGAGTAGTTGTCCCTTTTTTACAATATCACCCTCTGCAACTTTCATCTTTTTTACAATACCCATATAACGGCTTGTTATCATCTTTTGATTATCTGATACAACAGAACCTGTTAAGTCTAGTTCTATAGCAGTAGCATAACTAGCCGCTAGAAGTAGTAGTAGCGTTATCTTCTTCATTATATTTCCTCTCCTCTATCAATAATACTATCTAGTTCAAATACTTTTGTATTTCTCTCATTTTTGGCTGTAAGTAGTTTTAGTAGAACCTCTAACTCTTTTGACTGTTTGATAAGGACATCTGATATAGAGCTTATCCCCTCTTTGTATTGTGCTTGATATGTTTCGTAGACTTTGTTTGCAAACTCTAGTTGAGTCTCCAAACTTCTTATATCAGCATCTTTACTCTTAATCTCTGTTAGAGTCTTTTCAACTTTTAGGTAGATTCCTTTTTTTGCTAAATTTACCTGCTCATAAACTTTCATATTTTCTATTTTTGCTCTCTCTAGGTTATTTTTATCTATATTTCCATTAAAGAGATTCCATTTTGCTTGAATACCTATAGTATAAGAGTCTTTTGCAAAAAACTTGTTGAATGGATTATCATCAGCAGAGCTATACTCTCCAAATGCACCAACCTCTGGTAGCAGATTTGACTCTTGAACCTTAATCGCCATATCTGTAATTTCCAATCCAAGTTTTGCTTTTCTTATATCTAGGTTGTTCTCTTGAACTTCCTCTTTTATAACATTAGGAATTTCAGCCATTTTATCAACATTTTGAATAGATGCTACTTCACTATTAAGTAGAAATGAGAGATATTGATAAGCAAGTTTTTTATTGAATCCTGCTTGACTTAACATACTCTCTACCTCTGATTTTCTAGCTCGAACCTCTAGCTCATCAATCTCTTTGGCAAAGCCCTCCTCTCTCATAGCTCCTACTATCTCTTGGAGTTGCTCAATATTTGTAACAATATTGCTTAAGTTTGTAATGTACTCCTCTACTAGAGATATATCATAAAAAGTTTTAGTTGTCTGAAACAGTTTTTCATTTAATAATTTAGATGTATCTAATCTACTCATCATATGTAGAGCATTAGTGATATTTCTATATTGGTTCAACTTTCCACCAGTATATACTGGCATCATGTAGCTAAGTTTTGTCTGAAAGTGATTTCTCACTTCAGGGTTATTTAAGTTTTTTGGTGCTTTTGAATACATATCATTACAAGCTGATAGAACCCCTTGTTGACATGCACCAAAGTTATTCATAAACTCTTCAGCACCAAAGTCTCCAAAATCAGCCTCTCGACTCTCTAGTTTAAAACCAAAAACATTTCCTGCGCTATTTGAGCGAATTGCTTGAAAAGTAACATCAGCCTTCCCATAAGCGTGACCCCTTGCTACCTTTGCTTCATACTCTTTCATCTCTTCAGTGAATTTAGCAATTTTGAGTTCTAAATTATCCTTTTTGACCAATTCTAGTGCATTTTCTAAAGATAGATTTTCAATCTTCTCTCTTAGCTCATCTGCACTTACCATAGTGGTCAAGATAATCAATGGTATAACACATAGAGTTAAAGATTTTTTCAGAATCATTATTATCCTTTCCTTTGTAAATACTATCTATTTGTTTAATAAATAGGTTTTATTTTGTGGATATATTATACCCATAAGTTATTAATTTAAGAATTAATGATTCAGAAAGTATAAGAAAAAATGAAGATATAGGCGAGTATTAATCAAAAATACTCATATATAAGTTAATATGAGTATTTTAGTAGCAATTTATATATTGACAGAAGATACACTTATACAGGTCTCTAATGCCTCTAGTTCTAAAATAAGTTTTTTACTAATATTACCGTCAACTTTGACAACAGCTAGAGCCTGTGAGTTACTATCTCTACCTAGTCTAAAGTCTGATATATTTAGGTTATTATTGGAGATAATCTGACCTACATCACCTATAACTCCCGGTACATCTGTATTTCTAAATAGAATCATCTTACCTTTTGGTTCTAGGTCTAGTTTATAACCATCAATCTCGATAACTCTTTGAGCATCCTCACCAAGTACTGTACCACGGATAGTAAATGTGCCACTTCTTACTGTGAGTCGAATGGTAACTCTATTTTTGAGTCCAGAGTTGTTTATCTGCTTATCTTTAGTTAGTTGAATATTTCTCTCCTCTGCTACAAACTCTGCATTTACATAGTTAACAGAGTCTTTTAATGCTTCACTTAAAATTCCAACTGTAGCAAAAGTTGCCAACGAATCAATATGTTCGGAGACATCTCCTTCTGTTGTTATTCTAATACTTTTGATACTCTCTCTTGTTGCTTGAGCAGAGATGTGACCCATTTTTTGAATTAGTTCGAGATATGGTCGAAGGAATTCAGGTAACTCATTCTCTTTGATAGGAAGATTTAGTGCATTTGGAAAAGAGATATTTTTAGCAGATGCGATAGCATTTTCTGCTGCTTGGATAGCGATATTCTGTTGGGACTCTTTTGTATTTGCACCAAGATGAGGAGTAACAGTTACATTATCAAGGTCGAGAAGAGGATGCTCTATAGCAGGTTCTTTGTCAAATACATCAATCCCTGCCATAGCAATTTTACCACTCTTTAGCCCTTTTATTAGAGCCTCTTCATTATATAGTCCACCTCTAGCACAGTTGATAAGAACTACTCCATCTCTCATCCTTGCTATCTCTGATGAGCCAATCATTCCAACTGTCTCTTGGTTTTTAGGAGTATGTATAGTGATAATATCACACTCTAAAATATCATCAAAATTTGTAGTATAGGCAATATCTAGGTCTGTAGCTTTGCGAGGGTCTATATATGGGTCATATACTACAATATCCATCTCAAAAGCTTTGGCTCTTTTTCCTACACGAGAGCCGATATTTCCAAAACCAATAATACCCAATTTTTTATCTTTTAGCTCTGTCCCATACCAATTTTGTCGTCTCCATACTCTATCAATTTTTAGATTATTATGTGCATAGGGAAATTTTCTCACACATGAGAGCATATGAGTCATAGTAAGTTCAACTGCAGCGATAGTATTGGCAGTAGGAACATTCATTACTACTATACCTTTTTTGCTACAACCATCTATATCGACATTGTCAACCCCTACACCTGCTCTTACAACTGCTTTGATATTTGTAGCATGGTCTAAGAAAAACTGGTCAACATCTGTAGATGAGCGAGTAATAGCAATATCGGCTTGAGGAATAATCTCAGTGATGAGCCTCTCTTTTGGCTCATCTGCTGCATTTATTAGGTTTATTTCTGTATCATTTGCGAGAATATCCAACCCATTTTGGTGGATATGGTCACAGACAACAATAGTAAATTTAGACATTTTCAGCAGAAACCTATCTTCTTCGTTTTAGTTGGTCTTTAAAGACATCACCTAGAGTCATGCTATCATCTTGCTCTTTGTTTAGTTGGTCTAGTGCTTCTCTCTCCTCTTGTCTCTCAAGTCTTTTAACAGAGATTCTGATTCTATCATTTTTAGCATCTAGGAAACTAATAACAGCTCTAATAGTTTGACCTTTTTCTATTTCAGACTCTTTTAGTGGCCCAAGGTCATCAAGTCTAAGAAGTGCATCAACACCTGGTTCAATAGATACAAAGATACCGAAATCTTTTTTATCTTTTACAGTACCCTCTACAACATCACCATTTCTATGCTCTTTTGCAAATTTAGATACAGGAGATGGCTCTAGTGCTTTTTTAGATAGTGAAACTTTACCATTTGCTCTATCAATTTTGATGATTTTTACTTCAACCTCATCGCCTTTTTTAAGTACATCTTTTGCTGATATACCTTTGTCCCAAGAAATTTCTTGATTATGAAGTAGACCCTCTACAGCACCAATCTTGACAAATGCACCAAAATCAGTAATAGATGATACCGTACCTGTAATTACATCATTGGTTCTATTTGCAGATGCAAATTGGTCGATTGGTTTTGGAAGTAGGGTTTTTCTACTCACTCTCAATCTTCTTTGTACCTTATCTATTTCGATAATCTCAACATCTATCTGTTGCTCTATCTCGATATAATCTTTTGGATGTTTTACATTTTTATCCCAAGAGATTTCAGATACATGTAGGAACGCTTCAAGGTCTTCACCTAAATCAACAAATGCTCCATATGGTTCGATATTTGAGACTGTTACAGTTACTGTGTCACCAGCTCTAAGTGTATTGTCAATATCTTTCCAAGGGTCTATACTCGCCTCTTTGATAGATAGAGACAAATGTCTTTTCTTTTTGTCATAATCAATAGCAACAACATTTACCTCATCACCCTCTTTGTAATATTTAGATGGGTTAACAGGCCCTTTGTGAGAGATTTGTGAGTAGTGAACAAGACCATCCATACCACCAACATCAACAAACATACCATAAGATGTAATCTTTTTGATAACACCAAGAACTACAGCTCTATTCTCTAGTAACTTATCAACTATCTCTTGAGTCTCAGCTTTTTCTCTCTCTATAAGCTCTTTCCTTGATACTACAACTGAACTCTTCTCTTTGTCTACTTTTACAATAAGAGCTTTGACTTTTTTACCAATTGGGTTAATTTTATGAGAGATATATGATAATGTTCTTGGCATAAAGAACTCTAATCCTGATACATCTACAACAAAACCACCTTTATTTTTTTTAGTAATTTCACCTTCAATTATATACTCTTCATCATCATCATACTCTTCAATAAACTCGGCAAGTGCAGCTCTTTTTTCTGCTAATTCATAAGAGATATTTGGTCTCTCTCCTCTAAATCCTGTGATAACAACAGAGATAGTGTCACCATTTTCAAACATGATATTTCCATCTTCATTTCTGATTTGGTCAAGAGACATAAATGCCTCATTTTTACGACCTACATCAACAACCACTTGATTCTCTTCTTCATCAATCTTTACAATTACACCATCTACTAAATCACTATTTGAATCTGACTTCTTAAACGACTCCTCGAGCATCGCTCCAAAATCTACATCTTCTACTTCGATATCTTCGAATTTCATACTTACTAATCCTTGCCTAGCCTAAATTTATGCTAATTATACCTTTTTTAAGTTAATGACAAATGAATATTATGCAACTTAATTACTAATTGTTGCTATCTCTTGAATTCTGTTTACAACATTTTGTACAATCCAGTCGGGAGTAGATGCACCAGCAGATATACCACAGAGTTTTTTATCTCTGAACCACTCTTTTTTTAGTTCACTCTCATTCTCTATGAGATATGAGTCTTGGCAACCTCTTGTTGTTATACTGTGAAGCTGTTTAGTGTTAGATGAGTGTTTTCCTCCGATTACTATCATTACATCAGCATACTCTGCCAATTCTGCTGCTGCATCTTGATTTTCAAAAGTAGCATTACATATAGTATTAAAAACTCTAATTTCTTTATGTTTTAATATTAGATTATTGACTATTTTTAAAAAATCTTCAGGCTTTCTAGTAGTTTGAGCAACTACTGCTACTTTGCTTCTAAGAGGAAGTTCATCCAAATCTTTCTCATCCAAAACAATAAAAGCATCCTCTCCCTCTGCATAGGAAAATACCCCTTTTATCTCTGGATGATTTTTATCTCCAAATATAACAACAGAGTATCCTTTGGCACTCATTTTAGCAACAATCTGTTGAGGTTTGGTAACATATGGACATGTTGCGTCAATTACCTCATTTTTCTGCTCTTTTAGAGCTTTTAGCTCATCTTTTGGTATTCCATGAGTTCTAATTACTACTGTATCATCTTTTTTGACATCAGAAAGTCCCTCTGCTAGACCGATATTAAAACCCTCTTTTAGACGGTTTATCTCATCTTTATTATGTATAAGTGGGCCATAAGTTAGGCTATTTTGATGTTTTTCTGCTATATCTATAGCTCTTTTTACTCCATAACAGAAGCCGTAGCTTGATGCTAGTTCGATTTTCATTATTCTATATCCTTGATGGTTGGCTGAAGCCAACCCTACGATGATTTTTTATATTATATTTGTTATTTTTGATAATATTTCAAAAAAGTTTGGAAAGGAGGTATCTATACACTCTGTATCCTCTATAATCGTTCCACAAAGTACTCCTGCTATAGCAAAACTCATAGCTACTCTATGGTCTCCATGACTATTTACTGTAGCAGATTGTAACACTCCTCCAACTATTTTATATCCATCAGGGTACTCAATAGTCTCAATTCCACAACTACCTAATCCCTCTAAAACAGTAGAGATTCTATCGCTCTCTTTTACTCTTAACTCTTTGGCATTTTTAATTATAGAAGTTCCATTAGCAACAGCCATAGCAATAGATAGAGCAGGGAGTTCATCTATAAGCCACGCTATATTTTTTTCTACGGTTACAGCTTTTAGTTTTCCTGAGTATCTGATAGATATATCGCCTATAGGTTCATAAATATTTTCTTTTTCTATAAACTCTATATCTGCTCCCATCTCTTTTAGGATTTTATATGCTTCTATTCTAGTTGGATTTAATGTTACATTTTTAATGATAGTTTGGCTATTGGGTGTTATCGCTGATGCTACGGCAAAGAAAAAGCCACTAGATGGGTCAGCAGGAACTCTTATATCCAAAGGTTTTAGAGGGGATTTTAGAGGTTCTATTTCTATCCAGTCATCTATTTTGTTTATCTCTGCTCCCATACCATTTAATATTCTTTCTGTATGGTCTCTTGACAATAAATTCTCTTTATAATAACTTTTGGAGTCTGATTGAAGTCCTGCTAAAATTAGAGCCGATTTGACCTGTGCAGAGTCTATAGGAGAGTGGTATCTAAATGATTTCAAATCTCCACCACGGATAGCCAGAGGAGCTAGATTTCCATTCTCTCTACCATCTATTTTAGCTCCAATGGCTCTTAGTGGGTTAGCAACTCTACTCATTGGTCTCTCTCTTAGGTACTTATCACCTGTTAAGATAAATGAGCCATCTATACCTGCTAGTAGACCAGCATAGAGACGCATTCCTGTACCTGCATTGCCACAATTTAAAATATCATTGGGTTCTGTTAGCTTTTGGGGAGGAGTTATTGTTATATTGGCTCCATCTCTATCGACTTTTGCACCTAACTGCTCTGCTATAGATAGGGAGGCTAGAGTATCTTCACCCAATAGAAAGTTTTTTATATTTGATGGTTTGTTTGAGAGGAGAGAGAACATTGCACATCTGTGTGATATAGATTTATCAGGGGCAATATCGTTGCACTCTAAACTAAAAGGTTTAGAGTGTTTTGAGATTTTGGCTATCTTCATCTAAGCTTTGCACCATACTGTTGTGCTAGACTATCTATTATCTTGTTGACAGTCTCTTCTATATCTTTGTCCTCCATTGTACTCTCTAGTGATTGGATAAAGAGACGGATAGTTAGACTCTTTTCAGAGCCAAGAGACTCATCCTCATAGATATCTACTGGATAGTATTTTTTTAGTAGAGGAAGTTCAAGCTGTTTTATAGCTGTGGCTACTTGATTATATGGTAGATTTTTATCTATAACTAGACTCAGATCTTTATATACTCCTTGAAATTTAGAGATAGGGTTTGCATTGATATGTTTAGGCATTAGTGCATCAAATGAGACTTCTGCAATAAATGAATCTGTCAAATCGAACTCTTCAGCTACCGTTGGGTGTAGTTTAGAGATAAATCCACAAACCTCATTATCTATTATAACATCAGCAGATTGATAAGGGTGAACAAGTCTGTTGCCCCTAGTTCCTGCTCTTAGTTCAAAATCACCAATAATAGCAGATAGTTTTTTTGTAAAAATCTCGAAGTTTATCGGTTTTGGTTTTCCTGCATTTGTGACATTTTGACTATCTCTTTGACCTGAAAATATAAAGCTCATAACCTCTTTTTCGTTACGATTGATATCAAAAATAGTTCCAATCTCAAATAGTGCAATAGATTTTTTTGAGTAACTTACATTTCGTTTGGCTGCATTTAGCATATTTATAAGAATAGTAGTTCTTAGGGTATTTAAATCCTCTGTAATAGGATTGATAATATTTAGTTCCTCTTTTACAAGAGGGAAATCATATTTCTCTAGTAGGCTTCTATCTGAAAAGGCATAAGAGATAGATTCATAAAAAGATGAAGCGATAGCTCTCTCTCGCAGAGCCTTTTTTGCATAATATCTATTGAGAGTTGCATTATCTCTCTGCTCTTCTACAAACTTTAGTGGTTTTGCTTCGATATTATTGATACCAATAATTCGAACAATCTCCTCTGCTACATCCTGTATATTCTCTATATCATGTCTAAATCTTGGAACAGTAATACCAAATCTATCCTCTACTGAACTTTGAATCTTAAATCCAAGGTCTTTTAAAATAGTTAAAATCGTTGCTTTATTAATATCTTTTCCAATGATTTCTGAAATCTCTTGTCTACTGATAGTAATAATTTTTGGTTCACTCTCCTCTTCTACAGAGATGACTCCATCAAAAAAGTTACATTCACCATAACTCTCTAGCATATAGGTCAAAAAATCGATACCATAAGACAAGTTTGGTTCACTTCCTCTGGATGTATTGTAGTAGAACTCATCTTTGGTTATATTTTTGTTTGAAATAGAGTCAACTAAGATAGTAGGATTGATATAACTAGCCTCAAATAGTGCTGTTGTTGTCTTCTCATCAGCTTTTGCATCATCATATTGACATACACCTATTGTTGAGAATTTTTTTCCATTTGCTTGGACAGTTGTAATATCATCTTCTGTAGTAGTAGTGAGTGTGATTCTATCCCCTTCATGGATTAGAATATCTCTAGTTCTATAGGCGTTGAGAATAACACCTGTAGTGTGTGTAGCATATTTTAGTACATTCTCTAAGCTACTCTCTTGAAGCTCTTTGATAAATGCTAATCTCAATGCACATAGAGTTGATGTGTGTATCCCTTCAATTTCAGCCATTGTATACTGAAGAGAGCCTCTACTATTTGTTGACCTAAGTTGTAGTACTCTAGCAATTCCAACTTTTACTTTGTCACTTTTATGCTCATACTCAAATGTATTGAGTGGAATATTTAGTGCCGCACTCAAATCTCTTGCCACTCCATGGATGCTTAGGCAATCACCCCGATTTGCTGTTAACTCTAGCTCGATTACAGTATCTGCAACCTTCTCATACTCTCTGAGTTCTCTACCAGCTTTTAGTTCACCTATACTATCATCGAGACCCATAATTCCACTACCCATTTTAGGTAATCCAAGTTCAGCTGATGAGCATACCATCCCCTCAGAATCAACTCCACGAAGTGTAGTGTGTTTTATTATAAAATCATCACCTAGATTTGCTCCGATAGTTGCAACAGGGACAAATTTTGCATAAGCAACATTTGCCGCACCACAAACAATCTGTCTAATACTTCCATCACCTATATCAATTTGACAAACTCTAAGTTTATCTGCATTTGGGTGTTTTCCACATGAGATTATCTCACCCACTACAACTTTTTCAGGGATAGTATATTTTTTGATACTATCTACCTCTAATCCGATAGAGTTAAAGGTCTCATAGAGCTTCTCATCACTCACTTTGCTTATATCTATAAAATTATTTAACCAAGTTCTCGTAATAATCATCTAAACTGCTCCAATAGTCTTTTATCTCCCTCAAATAGCATTCTTAGGTCTGGTATTTTGTGTAGTAGCATTGCAAATCTCTCAACACCCAATCCAAATGCGTATCCACTAACATTTTCATAATCGACAGCTTTAAATACATTAGGGTCTACAATTCCACAACCTAGAACCTCTAGCCATCCTGTATGGGAGCATACACGACACCCTTTTGCTTCACAGAATATACAAGAGATGTCAACCTCAGCAGATGGTTCGGTAAAGGGGAAGAAGCTTGGTCTAAATCGCACCTCTACCTCTCCAAACATATAGTGTAGAAAATCAGAGAGTATAGATTTGAGATTAGCAAAACTCACCTCTCCTTTTTGTTGAACTACAAGCCCCTCTACCTGATGAAACATAGGAGTGTGTGTCAAATCATAATCTTTTCTAAATACAGCTCCTGGCGCAATCATACGAATAGGTGGTTTTGCCTCTAACATTTTACGAATCTGTACAGGAGAGGTGTGTGTTCGTAGAACTCCACCATCTCTACAGAAGAATGTATCTTGCATATCTCTAGCAGGGTGATTTTTTGGAAGATTTAGTGCTTCGAAGTTATGAAAATCATCCTCAACTTTTGGCCCATCCTCTACAGAGAAGTTTAGAGCAACAAAGTAGTCGATAATTTTATCCATAGTCGCCATCACAGGATGCAGAGCACCCTTCTCTTCGAGATGACTATATAGAGATACATCAATCGTCTCTGTTTTTAGACGCTCCTCTATCTCTTTTGCTTTAAGCTCTGCATATTTTATATCATACTGTTTTTGTAACTTTGCTTTATTTCTATTTAGCCCTTCTGCAAAGGCTTTTTTCTCTGGTCCAGGAACATTTTTGAGTTTAGCAAACTCTGCTGTTATTGCACCCTTTTTTCCAAAAAGTTCAACACGAGTTTTCTCTAAAACTTCAAGCGACTCTGCTTTGGATATTTTATCTTTTAATTCTTTCAAAACAACCTCTATTCAACTATTCTATTTTGTGAAATTTTATCAGAAATATACTAAATAGTGGGATTGATTGAGATATAATTTATAATTTTTTTTTAAGAGATAAGTTTTCTTATCTCTTATTAAAAACTGTAGATAGTTTTTATTTTAAATCCACTAGCTGTTTTTTTGAGTACCATAAAAACATTGCTTATACCTGAGGCTTTTTTACCAGAGCTTGTTGATACTGACCAACGGATTTTTTTTCTAATGTCGCAATACTCTGTATGGTCTATCTTTGAGATATTTAAAATATCAAAATTTAAAAGTTCAAAATTTCGATGAACCCATTTTTTATTATATTTTATCTTGTCTTTATATATATCTTTGTGTGTTGCACCCTTTAGACTAAAATATTGGTCTACATGGGAGTCATAATGAGCTAAAATTCTATCAATAGAGTTCCCCTCTGTTGCTGATATAAAACTCTCCAAAAAGTCTCTTATCTCTTTTTTGTTAAATTTAGGTCCACTATCTATTTGGTTAACTCTGCTCTCTTGAGGTCTACTATTTACAGACTCTTTTTTTGGTGGTACATATACCACCTCTATATCCTCTTTTGGAGGCGTTGTCTCCTCTGTGGTTGTTGTAGGTTCATCTATCTCGATTATCTCCTCTGTTGGTACACCTGCATCTATCTCAATCTTCTCCTCTTGCTCTTTTTTTATCTCCTCTTTGGATGGTATATATTCTGTTCTATCCTCTACTACAGCAACTCTACTATTTGATATATCAGACTCTTTCTCCTCTTTTTTCTTAGTCCTATCAATTAGTGGAGGGTGTGGAATAGTAGCTTTTTTAGTTGAGGTGGTTGCAACAGTAGTCTCTCTAGGTCTATTTTTGTCCTCCTCTATCATATTATAAGCATATATTCCCAAAGCTACAAATAGTACTATTGAAGCTATGAGCATTTTTAAAAATAGATAAGATTTCGGCTCCTCTTTTTTGCTCTCCTCTTCTGCTTTTATCTTAACTTTAGATTCAGGTTTAGGTTCTTCTATCTCTTTTGTACTTTTTTTTGGGGTAATTTTGAGATAATCATTTAGTTTTGCATTATTAACAAACTCTAAAATAGTATATATGGTGTTATTCTCCTCAAAATATCCATATGTTTGAACACTATATCTATCTCCTCTCTCTCTAAAAAGATTTATTTCGGATATGACACTCTCTTTTGTCTTTTTAAATGACTCCTTTGATTTTTCGAGAATATATAGATTACTATTTTCATCTCTAAATGAGTACTCTTTTAAAAAAAGCTCCTTTATGACAAATAGAGTTCCTAATCGATGTATATCTTTTACAACATATACAATCTCAAACTCATCATCTCCTAACACTTTTACTATCTCATAGTGACCACCTATCTTGTAACCTATTGGTAAATATTCATCTTTCATCCACTCTACTCTCTTATTTCTATAATTTGTATTGTATCATGTTTTTATCCATTTTTTTTGAATTTTTAATATTATGGAGTTCTTGGTGTAGTCTAATTACGAAACATACCAAGAGTTTTAGGATTGGTTGTGATATAATTTACAAATTTTTTTAAAAGGTAATATTATGTGTATTTTTTGCAAAATAGTAGATGGAGAGATTCCAAGTGACAAGATATTGGAGAGTGAAGATTTTATAGCATTTCATGATTTATACCCCAAAGCACCAATACATATTTTGATAATTCCCAAAGAGCATGTTGAGTGTTTCCAAGATATGTCAGCAGATATGATGGCAAAAGCAACCCCTTTTATACAAGAGGTAGCTTCAAAGATAGGAATGGATAGGAGTGGTTATAGGCTTATTACAAATAATGGTGATGATGGTGGACAAGAGATACACCATTTGCATTTTCATCTCTTAGGTGGTGGTAGATTGATTTGGAATCATCTGCACGAAGATAGCCACAAAAATATTTAATAAATAACAAAAAAAGGAAATAGATGAATTTAGAAGAGTTAGATAAAAAATATATACTACAGACATATGGACGAGACTACACCAATTTTGTAAGAGGGGTAGGCTCAACACTTTTTGATGAAAATGGAAATGATTTTATAGATTTTGCGTCAGGTATTGGGGTCAATAGTGTAGGACACTCAAATCCAATATTAACAGAGGCTCTCTGTCAACAGGCAAAAAAGATTATACATATCTCAAATCTACAGGTTATAGAGCCACAAGCCAAGTTAGCAGAGCAGATTTGTAAACTAAGCAACTATGATGGAGCTATATTTTTTGCAAACTCTGGAGCAGAGGCAAATGAGGGAGCAATCAAGATAGCTAGAAAGTATGGAGAGACTCAATTTGCAAAAAAACGGTATAAGGTCATTACACTAGAACACTCTTTTCACGGTAGAACTATCACTACAGTAAAAGCAACAGGTCAAGAGAGTTTCCATACACCAAACTTCTCACCATATCCTGATGGTTTCTCATATGTAACTCAGATAGATGCTATATATGAGCATATGGATGACGAGACTGTAGCTGTACTTATAGAGCTTGTCCAAGGGGAGGGTGGGGTGCAACCTTTCCCAAAAGATGAGATATTAAAACTTGCTGATTATCTCAAAGAGAGAGAGGTTTTATTAATAGTTGATGAGGTTCAAACAGGAGTCTATAGAACAGGTAAGATGTTAGCCTCTAATGTTTATGGAATAGAGCCTGATATTGTAACTTTGGCAAAAGGTCTTGGTGGAGGTATGCCAATTGGTGCTGTTCTAACTAAACACAAAGATATACTCTCAAAAGGCGACCACGGTTCTACTTTTGGTGGAAACTATATGAGTACAACAGCAGGTTTAGCTGTACTTGATGTGTTGAGTATTTTGGATGAGAGTGGAGTTTTGGCAGAAACACTAGACTATTTTGAATTTAAACTAAAAGCGATTTTATCTAAATATTCAAATCTTTTTGAAAAAGAGGTGGGAATTGGTCTAATGAGAGGGCTTAGAGCTAATGATAATGATACTATGAGAGCTATTTTGTCAAATAGTATGAGAGAGGGTCTTATAGTGCTACCAGCAGGGCGAAATACTGTAAGATTTTTGCCATCACTCACTATTACAAAAGATGAGATAGATGAAGGATTTAAGCGTTTTGAAAAAGCTATCTCTTCTCTGTAGGGTAGGGTGTTTGGGTTCATCGTTAAAATATATTAAATCTTTTTTCGGTGGACATAATATACATCTTATGATTTCTTTATCTCTCTTTGCTCCTATATTTGCAGATGATTTATCCTCTGTACTCTCTAGTGATAGAACTCAACTATTGGAGTATAAAAAAGGACAAAACCAAGAGCAGACCTCTAAATTGAAGGATTCATGGATAAATCCTATTCAGCTACAATACTCCAAGAGTTACTCTACTCAATACTCAAAGACTATTGGTCTAAAACAGTTTATTATCTCTGTTGACCAACCTATATTTCAGATGGGTGGAATATGGGCTGCAATGAAGTATGCCTCTGCTCTTGGTAAAGCCAATGAGTTAGATATAGAGATTCAGAAAAAAGAGTTAATATCAAATGCCTATAGACTTCTATTTAATCTACGAAAAGCTCAACTCCAAGAGAGAAAATTAGAGCTATTGATAGCCAATGATAATTTAGATATACAGATTCAAAAAGAGAGCTATGATGCAGAGTTGAGTAATAGAACACTCTACGACCAAGCACTACTAAAGAGAAATCGAGATGTAACCTCTAAGTTGGAGACTGAGATGAGTATTGTAAGCTTGAAAAATGATTTTTCTCTTTTGAGTGATAGAAAACCAGAATATTTTAAATTACCAAATTTTACTCTAATGAGACAATCAGAATATGAAGCAGGTCAACTAAAATTAAAACGAGACAAGCTACGAATAGAGGAGAAGAAATATAACTATCGTATGATTTGGACAAAGTATCTACCTAAGCTATCTGTAATAGGACGGTATGTTAGTGAAGATTTGAATCCCATGTTTGCTAGTGGAAATTTAGACCAAGAGTATTATACTTATGGTTTCAAAGTCTCAATGCTTATAAATATTAATGCCAAGAATGATATAGCCAATAGTAAAATAGCCCTATTAGAGTCAAAGATAAATTTTGATGAGGAGCATAAAAAAGTGATAAATAGTTATAAATTAGTAGTTAAAAAACTAGAAGTAATAGACCGAAAAATAGCTCTATCACAAGAAGACGCTACTCACTATCAAAGTATGTTAACCACAACCCAAGAGCTAGAGAAGCTTGGAGATAAGACAAGTTTTGATACACAAATAGTAGCAAATACTCTACAAGTTAGAGAGATTGACCAAAGTATCTATGCTATTGATGCACAATTGGAGCTGTTGGGGTTGTATAGTCAAATATGGCAACCGTAGATTTCGTCTCAGAAAAGTTGACGAAATCTTGATTTTAGATATTTATAGCTAATTTAGCAAACTCCATCCCATTAAATTGCGTCATCTTCACCATGCTATACCCCATCATATCCTCAAAAATAACCTCATCTCCAATAGATAGCTCCTTTTCAAAAAAATACTCCCCGATAATATCACCTTGAATACAGGAGTTTCCAGTTAGTTCATAATAATAAGGTGTAGAACTACTCTGTGTACCTTTTACTTTTAGTCTTTGGTTGACTATGGCTACATCTAGTAGATGTGTCTCTATAGATGTATCAAGTATCACTATATTGTCTACTATATCTAGTACAGTTGTTACAAACTCTCCTGTATCTTTAACTACTGCTTCACCTGGTTCAAAATAGAGCTGTATCGTTGGAAACTCTCGGTTAAACTCTTTGATTAGAGATATAAATCTCTCTGTATTGTACTCACTATCTGTAAAGTTGTGACCTCCCCCTAGATTTATCCATTTGAGTTGAGGTAGTATATCTCTATAGTTAGCTCTAATATGCTCTAGTAGTATAGATACCCCCTCCTCACTAGAGCGAAATAGAGAGTGAAAATGTAGCCCCTCTAGTTCTCTAAAATCCTCTCTATTAAATGCTTGGATAAACTCTATATAGTTAACTCCTAGACGGCTATATGAGAGATTTGGGTTACAGTAGCTTGGGATTGGTAGGTGTAGTTTGGGGTTTATTCTTAGTCCTAGAGAGGCTTTTGTATCTCTAAATCTATACCATTGTGATAGTGAGTTAAATGATATAGTTGATACCTTTTGAGATAACTCTTTTAACTCTTCTTGTTTATAAGCAGGGGTATAGAGGTGAATATCTTTGCCTTTTGCTTCTAGTGCTATTTTTAGCTCCATAGTTGAGCTAATAGAGAAGCCTGATAGTTTTGAGGATATAAGAGGGGTAATCTCCTGATGGTTGAAGCTCTTTAGGGTGTGTAGTATTTTTGCTCCACTTAATTTTTCTATTTTTGATAGTTTTTGTAGGTTTCTGTTTAGTTTTTTTGTATCTATTTGGAAATATGGGGTCTGTATAGTCGGGATGGGGGCATCCCGACCTACGCGTATTTTGTTTTTATTCATACCACTTTTTCCATCCTTCATCATAATACTCTATTAGTTTGTGTCTGCTTAGGGTGTTGGGTTCTACCTCTATTTTGGCAATATCTGGGGAGAATAGAGCTGATTTTTCTATTATATCGTTATTGAGATATTTTAAATCTTTTGGTAGTTTGGTGCTATCTATTTTGATATTGAGTTTTGAAGCCAATACGAAACCCCACTCTCCAAAACTTGGAATATATGTATGATAGGGTAGAGTTTTTAGCCCTGTACTCTCCATACTTTTATCTATAGACCAAAATGCTCTGTGTGTATAGATTGGTGAGGATGCTTGTGTTACCATAGCTCCACCTCTTGAGAGCTGTTTTTTTAGTAGATTATAAAAAGTTTTGCTATATAGTCTACTTAGAGAGATATTATTAGGGTCAGGTAGGTCTATAATTATCACATCATATAGCACTTTGCTCTGCTCTATAAATTTCCAAGCGTCTTGGTTTACTACTTTGACTTTTGGGTTACTATAGGAGTGGTTATTTAGTTTGGATAGAGTAGGGTGGTCTCGAAATAGAGTAGTAATCGCCCTATCAAGGTCAACAAGGGTGATATTTTTGGTATCTTGATACTTTAGAACCTCACGAAGTGCCATCCCATCACCACCACCGATAATTAATATATTCTCATGAGTTTTTGCACTCAACATTATAGGGTGGACGAGTGACTCATGATACCTATATTCATCTATGCTATCAAACTGTATCGCTCCATTTATATAAAATTGAACTCTGCCATTGATTGCTGTGACTACTATCTTTTGATAAGGGGTCTGCTCTTTGTAGATGATTTTATTGTTGTAGAGTTTGTTTTCTATCATGGTTGTGAGATTTGTTGATTGCCAAAAGCCTACTATCAAAATAGATAGAGTAGATAGAAGATATATAATATATCTCCTGTTTAGAATCTCTCTAAAAATATACCAAGCCATAGCCCCCACAAAGAGATTTATCATACCAAATAGAAACGAGGTCTGCATCAATCCCAATTTGGGTACTAATACTAGAGGAAAAAGCAAAGAGGCAAACAATGCACCAATATAGTCAACCGTAAATACATTAGATATATTGGTTTTGAGTGAAAAGCTCTCTTTGAGTATACGGATAATTAGAGGTATCTCAACCCCTAGCATAGCCCCAAGAGAGATAGTTACTAGATACAAAAAAGCATCATAGTTATCTATATAAGCAAAGGCATAAAAGAGTATAAAGCTAGAGAACCCACCAACTATAGCAATAGTAAGTTGTAGTCGTACAAATGCTCTCTCTAGCTTCTCTTCTATAAACCTAGATAACCAAGCACCAATCCCCATAGATGACATAAAAAGCCCAATAACTAGTGAGAAGTGGTATATAGAGTCCCCCAATAGATAGGAGGAGAGAGTGCCATTTAGTAGCTCATAAACCAAGCCACAGATGGCTATTAAAAAAGTCCCAAAGAGTAGGGCTATCTCTTTTGATTTATCTATCATTTGATTGCAGAGGAGATAATCATCCCTAGTGCGATTATAATAGAACCTAATACTATAGCTAGAGCTATATTTGCCTCTTGTGCTATTTTTTTATTGATAGAGTATTTTGTGCCAATCTCAATAATAGTCAGTGTCAAGAAAAATATAGCAACACCTAATCCAGCATAGAGTAGGGTTGATAGTATCTCTGTTGTGTGTATCATTTTGTTTCCTTTTTTATATTATTTTCCATAGCTATAACCACCACTATAACTACCTCCATTTGAACGGTAATGTCTACTACTAGAGCTACTCTGTGTTCGTATACTATGTTTATCTACTGTTACTATCTCCTCTTGACCTATCCCTTGGTAGGTTAGATAGTAGCTTCCAAAAAGAGTTGAGATAAAAAATATAATAATTATCAATTTTGCCATTAGTCATCTGCTCCAAATATAATAAGGAAGATAACCACTATCCAAAATATCGTCACCATTGTATCCCAATCAAAGCTTATAGTTCGGTTGATACCATGGTCACTATCCTCTCTTATCTCTCTATTGTGCAGAAATCTAAAGATATAATAGAGCAAAAAGCTCAACAGTAGAACTATACTAAGATAGATAAAGTAGTTGTCTCTAGCTACAGCCTCTTTTATATTTACTTTTATAGATGATGTTTTGTTTATCGCTACAGGGGTGACTTTTAGCTGATATGTACCTGTCTCTTTTAGTTTTATATAAGCGATAACTCTCTTTGCATTATTTTCCCATGAGGATAATTTTTTGTCTACCAATCCACTTTTGTTAAAAATAATACCCGAATATTGACTTAGGGTAAAGACCCTTTTGCCATCTTTTGTTATATTGATATGAAAATTATTTAAATCTTTTTTATTAGCTGATAGTTTTATTAACTCTATAGATAGTAGATACCTATTTGAGTTGACTTTGAAGTTCGCTGTTACAGGGTTACTGTTTGTCGCTTTTATACTTAATATATTTTTACCTTTTCCATCCATTGCCAAACCTACAAATATAAGTGCAACAATAACCAAAACCCACATAGAGACCCTAGATAGTAGCTTTAAAAAAGGTTTCTCAAAAGGTGCTAAAACATGAAAATCACTTGGCTCTTTTTGTCTCTCTTTTGGAATCTCAAAAGCCCTATAAATCTCCTCTCTATCCATATACTCATCACTATAGTACTCTATCTCATCTTTTGAGCGTTCTATAGTCATACCATAAGGGGGATTGATTAGCTCTCTAAAGCTATATCTATCACCTTTTTTGGCTACCCATGTCAGTTCACCCTCTACAAATTTTATCTTGGCATCATAAGTGGAGTGATATTTGTACTCTTTTTGTTGTGAGTGGATTGATGACCTTAGTGGTATCTCTCCCCAAATCAGATTAGGAAAATCTCTAGTTCTCCTAGAGAATATAATATGCCCCCCCTCAAAAGTTAGCCAAGCATACCCATAGAGTGGAGAAAAAAGCAAAAAATCTATCCACTCCTCTAGTGGGTAGCTAGTGGTCTCATACTCTACTATCCCGATAATAGTATACTCTACACCTTTTATCTTCCCTTTTATACCTATCTTAAAAGGGCTATTGGGTCGTTTTGCATTTTTGAATTGAGATAGTATTTTGTAGTTATTATCAAGGTCAATAACACTTCCACAATATGAGCAGGTAATAGTTCTAACTCGCCCACCACCCATAGCTAGTAGAGGAGATGCACAGTTGGGGCATTTTATACTGTAGCTTCTGCTCATCAATATAGCCTTTTGATTATAAATGGGTCTATCCAATTACCTCTAAATACCCTCATCCCATCTGAAGAGGACTCAACAGTCATAAGGCTAGTCCCACCCTCTGACATATGTGCATAGCGATGTATATCACCTATAGAGATAGATTCAGGTAACTCACCCTCAAAACCGACACATCTACCCTCTCCCATCTCTGTAACCACAAACTTACCATACTTCTTGCCAACAGAGAGTCTATCTATACTCTTAAATGGCAAAACTATTTTGGCTTTGGACTCCAAGACAAAATCCCCCTCATCTACACTCAACCAAAACTCTCTATTTTTGCTATCAACCAAAAACCACTCCTCCCAAAAACCTCGACCATAAGAGTATCTAATTTTGCCAAGTGGAGTATAAGTTTTGTTCTCTATAGATATAGGAACTCGTAGCTCTAACAGAGATGGTTCAGGACTTAGAGTAGATGCTTCGCCGACAAGCTTAACACCCTCATCCTCCAAAAAGATAGAGGATTTACAAGATGGACACTGCACTAATTTTGTCCATCTAAAATATATAGGTAGAGAGTAACCACACTGAGGGCAGTTGATGGTTTTCTCTATGGTGCTTTTGTAGAGTGCCTGTTTTTTCATGAAGGGATTATACTATTTTGTTACTTTATATTGATTTAAGATAAAAAAGGAGCATTATTATCTCTTTTTTAAAGTTCTAATAATATAAAACCCTTTATCCCCAAGATGTAATTGAGTAGAAGCATACTCCCACTCCTCTTTTGTACCCAACCTATAAATATACTCACTCTGCTCTCTATTTAGCCATCTACAATAAGCCTCTATATTGTGTCTATCTATACCAACAACAGGAGAGTTATCAGTTAGATTTTTGCTACCCTCTCTTTTCCATTTTGGTAGGTGTTCTCTATTCTCTTTTGCAAAGTGCATATACTCCCCAATAGTTATAGGATATTTACTTATCTCATACTCTCTATTTGGGACTTGTATCATATCTATAGAGAGGGAGTTCATGATTTTAACCATTTTGGAATTTATAGATTTTTTTATCTCTTTATCTTCCATTAAAAGTTTTAAAGTCTCTTTTGTGGAAATATTAAGCTCCATAGATTCAAAAACTTCTTTTTCATAGGTATTACTACTAGGTATATTATCAACTAATAATGGTTTTTTATTTCTACTAGAGTCTTTAAAGAGACGAAACCCCAAGTTTGTATAACAGTTTGAGTAGACAAATCCAAGACGCAAAGAGGAGTGGGTAGATGATGGTTTATTGAACCATGAGCCACCACGAATAGTTTTGTTTTTTGTTCCTCTATCTATATACTCTCGTCCATTATTTGGGCTATTTTTATAATGAGATTTAAAGTCATCTATACACCACTCCCATATATTGCCGTGCATATCATACAGTCCCCAACTATTTGCTTGTTTTAGACCTACAGGGTGTGTTTTTCTATTGCTGTTTTTCTGATGCCACGCATAACTATCTAGTAGTTTTTTATTATCTCCAAAACACCATCTACTATCACTTTCTGCTCTACAGACAAACTCCCATTCAGATTCTGTTGGTAGTCTATATGTCTCATCTGTTTTTCTATTTAACCACTCAATATAGGCATGAGCATCATCCCAACTAACACAGATAACAGGGTGATTATCCTCTTGTCCAAAAGAGGGATTATCCCAATAGACACCCTTTCTCTTTTTCCAAGTTTTATTATTGTATATCAATGCTCCATTATCAATCTCTGCATCAGTCTCATAACCAGTATCTTCGACAAAAGCCCTAAACTCTCCAACAGTCACAGGATATTTAGCCACTTCAAAATCATAATTGAAAATAACCTCATGCACAGGTTGAGCCGATTTATCTCTATTCGACCCCATCATAAAGCGTTTAGACCGAGGGATAATAACCTCAATCTCCTCACTATCCTCCTCATACTCTTCTAAATAGTTTGATAACTTATCAGCTAGATAACTATAGTTATTCCCCATCTTACGAAGCAATGAGAGTGATATTCTGGCAAACTCTCTATCTACCTCCGAAAACTCTCTGCTCCCTTTTATATTACCTTTGGCACGGATAAAAGCTATAAAATCAAATACCCCTCCATGAGTAGAGATAATCTCAGAGAGTTGGGCAATAGTCTCAAAAGCCTCTCTAGCACCTATTTTTAATATAAGCTCCTCTCTTACCCCCTCCTCCTCATCTGTTCCCCTATAAAATTGATAAAACCCATCTATCTTCTGCTCTCTATCTATAATGGAACTCATCAAAACCTCACTTAGATGCTCTTGTGAACTTTGTGGTAGGAGTTTTTGCTGTACTAGTTTGATAATAGGCAGACTTAGAGGCACAACAGCCAAGAGTTCGAGTAACTCTTTTGCTTGGGTACTTGCGTATCTATAGAAGTTTCTAAGTCTCTCTTTTGAATTTAGTTTTAGTCTCTTTTTAGAGTATTGATACTCACCTCTAAAATCCTCTCGTTCAAATAACGCCCCTGATATTTGACTATTTGGTACTGAACGCATCATCATACCATAGGCATTTAGAGACTTCTCACTAAAATTCAAAATAGGTATCTTTAGAAGTTCAGGTAGATTTCCCTCTTCGTGTAGAAGTATCTCCTCGGCTCTACTATAGAGTTGTGAGTTTAGACTAAAGCTTTTTGGGCTACTCATCTTGCCCATAGAGGCATCTATTAGCTTTGTACCATTCCATAATCGTTGAGGTAACATCTGAATAATAGCTAGAGGTGTATATCTCTGCCACTCCATCAACTCCTCCAAAACCCTACCACTACTCCAAGCTTTGGAAATCATATCACTCAACAGAAAAGTTATACTATCTTTGGTATGGTTTCTATACCAATTACTATTTAAACCACCACTCAACCCCTTTTTCCGATAGAGCTTGATTTCTCTATTATCAGTTGGCATATAGTAGATAGTTGTCTCTCTAAAGATATGATAATTTTTAATCCCCCTAATAAAATCATTTATCAACCTCTCCCAAATCTTCATACTCTCAGAGACATCCACTACAAATAGCAGACTAAATCTCTTCTCAAAACCCTTTTGGTAAAAAGTCCGAAAAATACCTGTCTTTGCGATATAATCAGCTATCCTCTCCTCATCAAACTTATGATTTTGGGTAGAGTTTCTCTTTTGTCTAAAGTGCCTAAGAGCATAAATCAAATCACTATCTTTATATAGTGTACGAACTAGAGGAGTACGAAATGGCAAACTCTGCTTGTTGTTAGTCTTATTAATAGGATATAGCGAAGCATCCCTTTTTCTCCTCTGTTTTACTATCTTGGTCTTAGAGATAGGTGGAGGTGATGAGGTCTCTTTTTTTGGATTAGAGTGTTGCTTCTCTTTTGGCGTGTTGATAGGATTATTAGTGGTAGTAGAAAAATCATCTGATTCTGTTTTTGTAATATATTTTGATAACCATAGAGACTCTGCTAACTCTATCGCATCAATCTCTATATTCTCTTTTTCTAATAGCGTGACTAAGTTTTTTAGGTTTTTCAATATAATCCTTTTTAAAATTCATATATTATACTATATCATATTTGGTTTTGTCTTTTCACTTTTTGTTTTTTCAAATTTTTTTTTAGAGAAAGGCATTCCGTCAAGAAAAACCTACAAATATTTATAAAATAGTATAAGAAAATCTGTAAATCTTAACTCAATCGTTTGCATGGGATTTGATACCTATGCTTTATCTGCATCACTATTCCACTTCAACAAAAGGTACTATTAACCTTTCGTTGAAGAGTTCTATTAAATAGAAGAAATTCGTTAGCACTTTTTATAACTTTTGGATTACACAACTTAAAGAGAGCATCTTTTAACCACTTAAAACAACTATTAAAAGCTATTTTTATATGATTTACTGCTCCATTTAGGTCTGCATTCCAAATTTTGTTTAGTACACTATCTTTAAATAGTCCCCTTTTAGCACGAGTGCCTTTAAACTCGTTAGCTGTGGGTTTTTGACCATTTTTAGATTTAGTTTGCACTGCTAAAACATCTCCACTTATGCAAGATGTCTTAGAAGTATAACTTTCATCTATAAATATAACTTCAATTTCATTTTTTATAGCTTTTTCTTCAATATAATGAATTAGTTGAATCATTGGTATTTGAATAAAATTCTGTTTTGTCTTTTTTCTTAGATTACACTCCCCATTGTTCATTAATTGAGCTATATTTTTTGATAACACTAACTGTTTTACACCATTGAGTTTAAGGTACTCAACTACTCTTTTAGAGATTTTATGAAACTCTGTCTCAAAGAAATCATTTCTCTTTCTATATAAAAATGAAATATATCTTTTTAATCTATGACCTCTTTTAGTCCATTTTGTGGGAATTTGGATTTGAGTTTTATCTTTTTGAATAATAGTTTTATACTCCATCACTTCATCTGAAATTGAGTTGTTTAACTTGGCAATAAATCTATTAAAACAGCTATTATAATGCTTATATTTAGCCCCATCTACAATAAGTGATTGACTCTCTTTGTCATCAATAACAAGTGAAATCAGATTATTAAGACCTATATCAATTCCTGCATGGTTTGAACCAATAGAGCCTATATTTAGGGGTTTATTAATCATTTCTGATTTATCTTTTTTCACTAGAATATAAGAAAATGATAGATAAATTTCAGAATTTCTCATTTTAATAGATACTGATTGAATGGTTTTATCTAGTACCTTTTCATTCTTAATAATTTTGCCAATATAGAAGTATCTCATTTTATTTTTTAGATTTATACCAATAAGATTTTTCTTTGTACTCCAAGCACCACTATCTAATGGAATAGAATAATGTGTAAGTTCAGAAAGTTTTCTAGCTCTAGGCATTTGAGGTTGACCTGTGTATTTATGGGGATTTTTTTTATAATCTTTCAAAGATTTAAAATAGTTACTAAAATCTTTTTTAAATCTTCGTAATACCATAACTAAATTATGATTTTTTAACTCTTGTCCAACCTCTAATAGCTGTTTATATAGTTCATTATCTTGATATTTGTTTTTGATATATTGAATTTTTGTCTGCTTTTTAATGCTTCCTAGCGTATCTGATATACAAGCTCTTACTATCTCATAATCTAAAAAATATTTATAATCTGAATCGTTTTTCTTGAATAAGTCGGTCACTAGAATTGTGATAATGTTTTGCCAATGTTTGTATTTATATATATAGTTGTAAAGAAATGTTTTATCAGCATTGCTATTTATTCTTATCTCAAAAGTTCCCTCAATCTCGGGCTTTTCTTGTATTCCTTTTGCACTATTATTCTTTTTTTTATCTAACTCTTTAGCTACTACTACGCTTGTCATCTTTTAGTTTTTTCATTATATTAAATAGATAGTGTTATTATAACATAATTTCATAAAAAAAAGCAAAATAAATTTTCTTTTTAAAACACTTAATAGAGTTCTCATATATTTTTGTAGAAAATACTAGGTTTTGTGTAGCAGTTACTTAACCCCAAAAAGATGGGATGCCTTCTTTAAGATATATCTTAATAATATCCTATTTAAATGCAATTTTGAGATTTTTTCAGCCAAAATTCACTAAAAATAGGTAAAAATTGCATTGCAATCAAATAGGAGAGTAAAAATAACAATCAATGAAAATAGAGAACTTACACCAAAAGAGTATAAGAATTTGAGTAAAAAAGTTAATGGTGGATATATTCCTGTTAATTATCTCCGAAAAAATCTTTTTAATGCAACGATTAGTGCAAGTAAAGAGTTAATCAGGTTGAAAACAATATATGATGATGGAACTACAAAGTTACGAGTCAATCGTTCTCTTCATCAAAAACATAGAGATTTGCTATCTATACTTTTTAGTGATAACAATGGAGTATCTAAACCTAGCAAAGACGAAGGTTACTATATCAAAACAAACCTTTATAAATTGGCTAAAGCTATGGGTTATGGTACAGGTAAAAAGAAAAATTCAAAATATAAAATATCCTCAGCTACACCACTTATTGAAAAGTTTTTAAATGATTTACAGAGTACATTGATTATTGTTGAAGATGATAGATTTAAATATACGTAACCACCTACCTACCCCAAAACAGGAACAAAAGCCTTACCTAAGAATACATTGCGTAGCTCATCCATAACATTTCGACCATTCTTCTTGACAGTAGAGATATATCCTTTGATTCGAGCAAAAA
>Ga0256845_1000399_pt1 | contig 41832 bp, 38 predicted proteins | sample RiftiametaG_FD_189101 | JGI IMG/M metagenome (GOLD analysis project Ga0256845, IMG submission 189101) | Tube worm associated microbial communities from hydrothermal vent at the East Pacific Rise, Pacific Ocean - Riftia | ecosystem: Host-associated > Annelida > Integument > Unclassified ...
CAATAAGTTTGAGATTTTTTTCTAAAGGGAGTCGGTTTTTTACTAATATTTCAGAGTGTCTTGCATTGATAATAATATTTTTATATTCAGGAGAAAACCAAGACCTATGATAGATGAGGTTAAAATCTAGCTTATCTAAATCAAAAATATTATCAAATATATTTGGGTGAGTTGCCAAGTTACCATTTGTAAATTTGACACCATCAAGCATAAAAACTCTACTAAAATGAAAAACAAACATCACAGGCATAGGACAATGAGCGTTGTATTGAATGCTGTTTTTGGGCTTAAAGCCCTCATTATTATATTGCGTTGGAGTTGAAGGAGCAAAATAGAGTCGTGCATACTTTTGATGCTCTTGTGAAGTTTTGGCAATGACATCATCATTGGCATTATCATTTTTCATCAATCCCAATCTATTTGCTTCATTGCGTGATAGTAGGGCTTGACATTCCAAAATAGATAGAGCATTACTAATATCCGTAAAATGGAAAAGATACTTAGTCCACCAATTTTGAGCTCCATGAAAATGATTATAAAGATTATCTTGAAACTCTTTTAAAAAATCTGCTTTAGAGTTCATCCAAAATTTCCAAACCTGAAATATCTGCTTTTTTAGTATAGTTCAAAATAATCTTATCCTCATTTTTAAGCACATAATTGAGCCTAGCAAAAAAATCAAAAATCTCATCTTTATGGTCATAAAGTTCATGAGCTATATCTTCATGACAGAGCTTTCCACGGTTTTTGAGGGTAAAAAACATGGTTTTAATATCCTCTTTGGATAGAATAAATTGTTTATTATCACTTTGAATAGCAAAGAGTTCTTCTTTTTCTTTGTAGTTGATAATATAGTTGTCATTTGCTAATGTTACTTTTTCAATAAAGAGTGTCTTTTGTTTATACTCATCAAGCAGGTCTTCAAAAAAGAGCTTAAACGACAGATTTTCAGGTTCAGATAAGAGCCACTCCTCTATATCTTTTGGGGTTAGATGTTCAGGGATAATATCTTTGTCAAACTCATAGATAGAGATATTAATAGGTGATTTTTTGAGATATTTTTCAACAATAGGTTTAACCTCACTCTCCCAATCTAATCCACCATTTCCACAACCTAACTTTGGCATGGCAATATCATTTATTTGGAGTCTGTGAGCATCTTGGACTAATTTTTGAAGACCTTTTTCGATAAACTCAATTTTAGATGGACTTCTCCAATGCTCTTTGGTTGGAAAGTTTAAAATCCATTTATTGGGGGTTTTGTAGAGATTTAAATCGCCGATATTAAACTGATTGGTATCACAGAGTTGTTTGTACTCTTTGAACATTTTTGGGTAATATTTTTTGAAATCATAGGCTATTCCTTTGCCCATAACTCCTACTGTATTTACTGTATTGACAAGAACTTTTGCGTTTGAGGTGAAGAGGTTTCCACTGATGTATTGTATCATGCTAAAGCTCCTCTTGTTGATTTTTTTTGGAATTATACTTGGTTTTTGTTGAAAATGACAATGGGGTAGGAGATAATATTTCAACAAAAACAGAGGCTTTAAGAATCTCAAATCTTAAAAGATTCTTTGTTTATATCCCAAAGCTAAACCCTATAATTCTATTATTTATAGGGATTTATCTTATTATCGTATCTTTAATGTTACAAGAGCAATTATATTAGATATAAACGAAATCATCCAAAATCTAACTATAATCTTGTTTTCAGCCCACTTTTTCATCTCAAAATGATGGTGGATTGGAGCCATAAGGAATATTCGCTTTTTGCGTAAACGGTAGCTACCTATTTGGAGGATTACAGATATGGTTTCTATTACAAATATTAGACCAATTAGTAGGAGTAGAGCTTCACTTTTGCCTATGATTCCCATATATGCAACTACTCCACCAATTGATAGTGAACCTGTATCACCCATAAAAATCTCTGCTGGGTAGCAGTTGTACCACAAAAAGCCCAATAGAGAACCTGCTAGAGTTGATGCTAGAATAGTTACTTCTCCTACACCTTTGATATTTGGTATATATAGATAGCCCGAGAATATAGCGTGACCTGTTATATATACTATAATTCCTAGTGTTGCTAGAGAGATGATAGATGGTACTGTTGCTAAGCCGTCTAGTCCATCTGTGAGATTTACTGCATTGGTAGTAGCTAGAAAGACAAGCAACCAAAATGGAACAGCGAAGTATCCTAAATCTATAATTGGCTCTTTGAAAAATGGGAGATAGATAGTTGTTGGAAACTCAGCCACCCATATTAAAAATAGAGTTACAACTACTCCAACACCTGCTTGGAGGAGAAGTTTTCCTCTGCTTGTTAATCCTTGGAGATTATCTCCTGTCAAGATTTTTCCCAAGTCATCTTTTAATCCGACAAGAGCAAACCCTATGAGAGTTATTAATCCAGCGATAATATAGGGATTTGATATATTGGCTGTGAGTAGAATACCAATAATAGTGGAGATGACAAAAATAGCACCACCCATAGTTGGAGTGTTTTGTTTACTTGCATGATTTGGTACATATTTGTTAATGGGTTGTTGGGCTTTTCTAGCAATAGCCCAAGCCATAAATTTGGGCAGTAAATATAGCGTTAATAGAAAAGCGATAAAAAAACCAAAACCTGCTCTAACAGATATATATTGCAAGATATTTATATTGAAAAAATCATAAAACGAGTATAACATGTAAGATAAATCCCTATTTAAGTAGATAAGTGCTATTTTACTCAAAATTTTATAAAGATAGGGTCAAAGTTAGATGAAGATTCAAAAAACTGTTTTAATTATTACCGATGGTATAGGTTGTAAGCCTGATAGTAACTGTAATGCTTTTAAGGATGCTACCAAACCAACATTTGATAAATTGCTAAAAGATACACCAAAAGCACTGATTTCAACACATGGTTTAAGTGTTGGTTTGCCAGAGGGTCAGATGGGGAACTCGGAGGTTGGACATATGACAATAGGGTCTGGTCGTGTACTGTATCAAGATTTGGTCAAAATCTCATTGGCAATTGAAGATGGGAGTATAGAGCAGAATGAGGCACTTAATGATACATTAGATAAAAGTGATAGAGTCCATATCATTGGACTTTTGAGTGATGGAGGAGTTCACTCTCATATTGAACATATTATCGGTTTGGCAAAACTCTCAAAAGCTAGAGACAAAAAGGTCTTTTTGCACCTTATAACTGATGGTCGAGATGTATCACCCACTTCGGCAAAGAGCTTTGTTTCACAGATAGAGGATATATGTGATGAGGATATATCTATTGCTACTATTGGTGGTAGATTCTATACAATGGATAGAGACAATAGATGGGATAGAGTACAAAAGGGTTATAGTGCTATTGCAACAGCTATAACAACTACAACATTATCTGTTGGTGAGTATATTGAGCATAGTTACGATTTAAAAGAGTATGACGAGTTTATTAAACCTGTAGCATTTGAGAGTTACAATGGTATGCAAGATGGTGACTCTGTGATTATGGCAAATTTCCGTTCTGATAGAGTTAGAGAGATTACAAAGGCTCTTGGAGATAGAGAGTTTGACGGTTTTGAGAGAGAGTATATCTCTTTGAATATTGTAACTATGACACAGTATGATGCCTCTTTTTCATATCCTATTATGTTTAGAAAAGAGATTCCAAAAAATACATTAGCAGAGATAGTTAGCGATGCAAAATTGACACAATTACATACGGCAGAGACCGAGAAGTATGCACATGTTACTTTTTTCTTTAATGGAGGTGTAGAGGAGCCTATGATAGGTGAGAGTAGGGTGCTTATACCTAGTCCTAATGTCAAGACATATGATATGAAACCAGAGATGTCTGCACCCAAGGTGGGAGAGGCTGTTAGAACGGGGATGGATGAGGCTTATGACCTGATAATTGTCAATTTTGCCAATGGTGATATGGTTGGTCATACAGGTAATTATGATGCGGCCTGTTTGGCTGTATCTGCTGTTGATAGAGAGATTGGAGAGATTATAAAAAAAGCAGAGCAGAGAGATTATGCTATTGTCTTGACCTCTGACCATGGGAATTGTGAAGAGATGAGAGATATAGATGGAAATGTCTTGACAAATCATACAGTAGGCGAAGTTTGGTGTTATGTGATGGCAAAAAATATCAAAGAGGTTAGTGCTGGTGGAGGGCTAAATAATATTGCTCCAACGGTTTTGAGTATAATGGGATTGCCAATTCCAAAAGAGATGGATAATCCACTGATTTAATCCAAATTTTATGTGTATTTATGCTTGTATTTGATATTATATAAAAATGTTATTTTATATTTGGTAGGTTCTACTGAAGGGGTTAGTTATGATGGACAATATGTTAAAAGAGTCGGTTGCAACTCTTTTTTGTCATGCAATTAAGTTGGATGGTAAGGATATTAGAGTTGAGCAACCTATATTCTGTCGTTTTATGGGACAGGATTTTGATTGCAAAGGTGATGAAGCTGAGAAGCTTTTGGATGAGATAATGGAGAAGGATGAAGGGAATATTGATACACATATATCAATTGTTAGTAATGCTCTGCATAATGAACCATATAAGAAGATGAATATTCTCAAGCAGTTAAATCATATTATTTTCAAGAGTAATATGAGAGATGAGGATTATGAATACTTTGATAGAGTAAAAAGCTCTTTTTTTACTAGATAGAGCTTATTTTTTGTTTGCAACAAACTTTTTATACTTCATATCCTCATGTATAACATGGTCAACTAGCCATGTTGTTACAAACTCTCCTATGTCTGCAATATGTGTCTCTTTGTCTATTCCAATACAGATGTCTCTTAGTTTGTTGGAGAATTCAAGATGTTGTTCTATATGCTCTTCGAGACCTGGGAATCCCTCCTCTTGTATATACATCTCTTCGTAAATAAAGTGGTCAATAGTGTAGTCAGTGAGTATCATAAACAGTTCTCTAAACTGTTTACTGTCATCTACTCCTGCTTCTACTAAATTATAAATGTCATTTGATAGTTTAAAGAGACCTTTGTGTTGTTTATCAATCTCAACCTCACCCATAGAGTATGCGTCTTTCCATTTTAGTAGTTTCATGATTCTGCCTCAAATATTGACTATTATAATAGTATAAATCAATAATACTTATAACAATATTAAATATAATAGAATTTTTTGAAATGTGTGGATTTTAATCATTATTGTGATACTATAGTATATATCTAACATATAAAGGAGCCATTATGGACAATATGCTCAAAGAATCAGTTGCCGCACTATTTTGTTATATCATAAAAATTGATAACAAAGATGTGCATAAAGAGAGACCTCTCTTTTGTCGCTTTATGCAACAGAATTTTGATTATCCTTGTGAAGATTTGAGTAAAATTTACTATAGGATGCTAGAGAGTGATTATAATATAGATACACATATATCTATTATAGCCAATGCTTTAGCTAATAAAACTTATGAAAAAGTTAGTATTCTAAAGCAAATAAATCATTTTATAATAAAAGATAGTCCTCATACAGATGATTATGATGTTTTTGACAAGGTTAAAAAAGCTTTTGGTTTATACCAAGATTAATAGTTTTTTGACTACAATACCCAAATTTTAGAAAAAAGGGTAATAATGGAATTTAGTGGTAAAAATGTACTTGTAACAGGCTCAAGCCGCGGTATAGGTGCAGAGATAGCAAAGAGATTGGCAGGTTTTGGACTAAAAGTATGGATTAACTATAGAAGTGGAGAGACAGAAGCCAAAGCAGTTCAAGCTGATATTATCTCCTCTGGAGGCGAGGCAGAGGTTATCGGTTTTGATGTGAGTGATGAGAAGGCTTTTGTAGATGCAATGAAGCATATAGTAGCTACTGATGGTGAAATCTCTTATCTAGTAAACAATGCAGGAATTACTAGAGATAAACTAGCTATGAGAATGAAGAGTGATGATTTTATGGCAGTAATTGAAGCTAATCTCAAATCAACATTTATTGGATGTCGTGAGGCTCTCAAAGCTATGAGTAAAAAACGGTTTGGCTCTGTGGTAAATATCGCTTCTATCGTAGGTCAGACAGGTAATGCTGGTCAAACTAATTATTCTGCATCAAAGGGTGGTACTATAGCTATGACAAAATCATTTGCTATTGAGGCTTCTCCTCGTGGAATTCGATTTAATAATATTACTCCAGGATTTATTGAGACAGAGATGACAGCTGTACTGAAGGATGAGGTAAAAGATTCTTTTACTTCTAAAATTCCTTTGGGTAGATTTGGTAAACCAAAAGAGGTAGCTGATGCTGTTGCTTTTCTTTTGAGTGACCACTCAACATATATTACAGGTGAAACCCTAAAGGTAAATGGTGGAATGCTAATGTAGGGTGGGCTTTTAGCCCACCAATTAAAAAAAATAATAATGAAAAGTAAAAAATGGGATTTAAAATACTTCTTTTGGAGGATGATAAGCTTTTTAATGAGACCATAGAGGATTTTTTGGAGGAGGAGGGGTATGAGGTTATAACAGCTCTTGACCCCTATACTGCTTTGGAAATCTCTTATGAGAGTCGATTTGACCTCTATCTTTTTGATGTTAATTTACCTTATGAGAGTGGATTTAATCTGCTTGAGAAACTTCGCGCTAGTGGTGATAAGACTCCTACTATATTTTTAACTTCTCGTGATGATAAAGTCTCTATGATAAAAGGTTTTGATAGTGGTGCTGATGATTATATGAAAAAGCCTATAGATTTAGATGAATTGAGTGTAAGAATTAGAGCTGTTTTAAGAAGAGAGACTAGGGGTGATAGGATTGAATTAGGAGAATATACACTAGATTGTAACAGTAAACGGGTCTATTGTGATGGTAAAGAGTTGAATATTACAAATAAGGCTGTAGAGCTATTACTACTACTTGTAACTGCAAAAGGTGAGGTTGTTAGAGTAGATGAGATAGAGGATAGGTTATGGCATGTGAGTGAAGATGCTAGTTTGGGGGCTATTCGTGTATATATCAACAGCTTGAAGAGATATTTTTCTAATATTGAGAATATTCGTGGAGTTGGGTATCGGTTTGTTATTTAGAGATAGATAATATCTATCTCTAATACTCAAAAGTCTATAGAGCTTGTGTAGCAACCTCGGCAACTCTATTTGCAAAAGCAGATTTATCTTTTGGTTCAATACCCTCTGATAGTTTAGCAGAATCGAGTAGAATCCAAGACATTAGAGCAAAAGTAGCCTCATTTTCTAGTTTGTCCATCTTTTTAATCATCTCATGCTCTGGGTTGATTTCCAAGATAAGTGGTGTCTCTGGTGCTTCTTGTCCCATTTGTGCAAACATATATGCCATTCCTGCCATTGGGTCAGAGGCATCTTTGACTACACATGATGGGCTTGTGGTGAGTCTAGTAGTAGTTTTGACCTCTTTTATCTCATCACCTAGAACTTTTGAGATTCTATCTGTTAGAGATTTGAACTCTTTGCTTAACTCTTCTCTCTCCTCCTCTGTTTTAGAATCAGGTGCATCAATAGTCGTGATGTCTTTTAGAGTCCACTCTTTGTATTGACCAATAGATGGGGTAACAATCTCATCTATCTCTTTGTCATCCATAATTAGCACTTCTATATTTGCTTTTTTGTATGCTTCTAGTAGAGGTGAGTTTCTTAGTACTCTCTCATCTTCTCCTGTGATATAGTAAATCTCTTTTTTCTCTGAATCTCCACGCGAGATATAGTCTGATAAAGATACCATTCCCTCCTCTGTAGAGCTTTTGTATCTTACAATATCTAGTAGTAAATCTTTGTTGGTGTAGTCTTGGAAGATTCCCTCTTTGATTACTTTGTTGTATTGCTCTGTAAAGGTTTTTGCATCATCGTCTTTGAGTTTTTTGATAGCTTGTAGAATCTTTTTGGTGGCATTTTGTTTGATATTTGCCATGATTCTGTTCTGTTGTAGTATCTCACGACTTACATTTAGTGGTAAATCTTCTGAATCTATGATACCTTTTACAAATCTTAGATATGTAGGTAGTAGCTCTTTGTCATCATCTGTGATAAATACTCTTTTGACATAGAGTTTTACACCTGATTGATAGTCCGCTCTATACAAATCCATTGGTGCTTTTTTAGGAATATAGAAAAGTGTAGTGAACTCTTGAGCTCCCTCTACTTTGTTGTGTAGATAGGTTAGTGGTTCATCATCTCCATGTGCTAGAGTTTTATAAAACTCTATATAGTCATCTTTTTTTAGGCTTGATTTTGGCAGAGTCCATAAAGCAGTAGCCTCATTTGCTTGTTCTGTTTTTTTGACTTTTTTTGTTACAGCATCATCACCCTCTCCTGTAGTCTCATCCTCTTCATAGTGCATTATAATTGGATATGGGATGTGGTTAGAGTATTTTTTGATTATCTCTTTGACTCTCCATTTACTTAGAAACTCTTTTTCGTCATCTTTTAATTTGATGTATATTACAGTTCCATGTTCATCTTTTGTTACAGGTTTTACCTCATATTCACCTGTACCATCCGTACTAAACATATAGGCTTGGTCTTCTCCTGCTTTTTTGGATATTACATCTACTTGGCTAGAGACCATAAATACGGAGTAGAATCCAACCCCAAACTGACCGATTAGATTACTATCTTTTTTGGCATCACCTGTCATCTGCTCTACAAATGATTTTGTACCTGATTGGGCGATGGTACCAAGATTTGTCATTAAATCCTCTTCATTCATACCTATACCATTATCAGATATAGTCAAAGAGCCATCTGCCTCATCTAGTTTGATATTTATTTTACCAATCCAATTACTATTTTTGAATTTCTCATCAGTCAACTGCATATAATTAAATTTATCTATTGCATCACTAGAGTTAGAGATAAGTTCTCGGATAAATATCTCCTTGTTTGAGTATAGTGAGTGGGTCATTAATTTTAAGAGTTGACCAATCTCTGTTTGAAACTGATGTTTTGCCATCTTATATATTCCTTGTATCTAATTTTTTTGGCATTGTAGTATATTTTTGCTAATTTTTCAAGTAGTTTCACTAATTTTAGTAAATAAAGTTTAGTCAATATGACTAAAAGTATAAAATTGACTAAAAATATCTCTTTATCTTTTTAACAGCTTAGCACACTATAATTCCATCTATATTTTAAAATAGGAGTTACTATTCTATGCAATTGAATAATATTAAAACTTTGCTATTCATGGTTTTGGCACTGGCTACCCTTTTATCATCATCTCTATATGCAAAAGATAAAAATATCTTGGCATATAAAGATAGAGGAATCAAATACTATCCTAGATATGTGAAAAAAGGTTTGACCAAGATAGGTAAAGCGAGTTGGTATGGTAAGCCGTTTCACAGACGACTAACTGCCTCAGGTGAGCGATACAATATGTACAGTATGACCGCAGCACATCGAACTTATGCTATGAATACTATTCTAAAGGTGACTAACTTACGCAATAAAAAGTCAGTTAGGGTTAGAGTGAATGATAGAGGACCTTTTTATCGTTCAAGAGATATTGACCTATCTTATGGTGCCGCTAAAAAGCTTGGTATAACCAACAAAGGTATAGGTAGAGTCAAAATAGAGGTAATATCTTCTGGCAAAAAAGGGTATAAAAAATCCAAATACAGTAAGAAGAGAAGAGTAAGTCATAAAAAAATAGCAAAAAAAAATAGCTTAAAAAAGCATACTGTTCAGATTGCATCTTTTTATGATATAAAAAGTGCAAAAGAGTTTATGAAAAAGCAGGAGTTAAAAGATTTGAGTATTGTCAAGAAGTATATCGCTTCCCAAAAAAAGACTGCCTATAGAGTTATAGTCAAGTGTACTCCTTGGGAGGCAAAAAATCTGCTTAAATCAAAAAAATTTGATGGAGCTTATCTGTTATCTTAGAGTATAACTCTCCATCCCTCATGTTCAAATAGACTCTTTGCTTTTGAACATAGGGGAGCTTCTATATAGATATATTTTCTATTTATTTTGCTATCATTGTATCTCTCCAATTTTTGGTGAAATTCCATCAACTGCTCTGCCTCTTTTTTCAAGATACGGCTCTTTTTAGAGATATATATGATACAAGCATAATACTTTTTTAGGTCAACACCTAAATATATGTCGAGCTTTTTACGAGAACCAAACTCTTTTATATCTATCTGTTTGAGAGATTTAAAAATTAGTCTATTCTCTTGTAGTTTCTCTACTATATTTTTCATCAATAGCTTAGGGAGTCTAAGTTAATCTCATTTCCATCATAGTAGATTTTACCATCAGATACAAAAGAGTATCCCTCTACCTCAGGAAACTCATATACACTATGTTTTGTGAAATCTCTGTTACTAACAATCAAAAAACCCTGTTTATCTAGTGCATATACTCTATCCTTGTATACAGTAGATATAGAGAAGTGTGCAAATCGAAACTTCTTCTCATCTTGTACAGTTAATGATTCATCAAGTTTAGATATTTGTCCATCTTTTGAAAAAACAAATATAGAGTCTTTATCTAAAATAACTTCGGATATTTCTCTTTTGAACTCTCTTTTACCTCTATTACTATAGGCGATAAGAGTATGTGGTGTTGCTGCTATTAGTGAGTTTTTGAATCTTTTTAAAAATATAATATTATTTAAAAAATTCTCTGTACTTACAAAAATCTCTTTGGATATTTTTAGTGTTTGCAAATTAAGTATAGTTAGTTTACCATTAAGAAGTGGTATAACTACTAAGTTATCAATTTGAATAGGATTTGCTACTCTTGTATCTATACTAAAAACCTTCTCATCTTTGTTATTATAGAGTATGGATTTTTTTGAGAAATCATATATACCAAAATTGTTATCTTTGAGTAGATAGACTAGTGCATTATCTCCGACCATTGCTCCTGCAACCATAGCTTTTACAAATTTAGTCTCTCTGCTCTTTCCATCTTTTATAACTTTACAGTTACCCTCTCTATCAGCTATTATAACAAAACCTGCACTTTGATTTATAAATCTATAACCATTTTCAAGTTTTAGTTTTAACTCTCCTGTTGTGGTTAAAACTTTTCCTGAACTAAGTGTAGCACCATCTCTACTAAAGCTAACAATATCATCGCTTGAACTAAAAGATGGATTAGTTACGGGAGTTTCTGGTGTGTAGTACTGTTTAGAGCCACATCCCACCAAAAAGAGTAGAGTCATAAAGCTTAATAGTAGAGTTTTGCTATTCATTATTTACCTTTAATAGTATAGTGTTTTATAATAGTTGATATATTATAGACTGGAGATTGTTCATCAATAAGCTCTAGTTGGTTTTTTGCCTCATCCATTTTACCCTCTTTTATAAATAGATAAGCATTATGTATAGTTGAAATATCTTTATACATCTCAGAGTCTGATACTTTTCCCTCTAAAACAGAGAGGTGATATGAACTTATATCTGAAATTAGTTCATTTTTTGTAGTTGATAGAGTCTTTAGACTCTCTATATCTCCACTCTCAACAGCTTTTTTATAACTAAAAAGTTCAAATAGTTTAGGATTTTTATCCTTTAGTGTAGCTAGAGCCTCAGCATTATTTGCATCTTTGGTTAGGGTTATATAGGCACTGTTTGCTGAGTCTAATCTGCTCTCTTCTATAAGTTGCATAACCCCTCTACCACTAAAAAAGAGTATAACAAATGCAACCAAAGAGAGAATTGCTATCTTGTTTTTTTTATAAAATTTCTCTAGTTTAAATGCATTAGCTAACATCTGTTCATCTGAACTAAACTCTTTTTTTGCTTCTTTTATCGTATCTTGAATACTCAATTTAATACTCCATAATCTATATTTTTTAAAATTATACCAAATTCTATTTAGCTTTTTCCAAGTATTTACCCTCAACAGTATCAACTTTAATCTTTTCACCCTCTAATATAAAGAAAGGAACTTGTACTACAGCACCTGAGTCAAGTGTTGCAGGTTTTTTACCACCTTGAGAATCACCTTTGAAGTTTGGAGGGGTCTCTACCACTTCATATACAGCAGTTTGAGGAATCTCTACAGAGATAGCTTTGCCATTATGAAAAAGAACCTCTGCCTCCATTCCATCAACCATGAAGTTAAAGGTCTCTTTGCCCACCTGTTCATGTGTTAGTCCAATTTGGTCATAGGTAGTAGTATCCATAAATTGTAACATCTCACCGTCATCATATAGATACTGCATAGTTGTCTGCTCCAAATCAGGTACTTCAAATTTATCACCTGCATGAACTGTTTTTTCTATCACTTTACTTGTGCTTAGGTTTTTAATCTTACATCTAACAAACGCTGCACCTTTACCTGGTTTTACATGTTGAAAATCAATTACTTTGTATGGATTTCCATCCAACTCTAATCTAACACCTTTTTTAAGGTCACCCATTGAGACTGTTGCCATATCTACAACTCCTAAATTTTTTCGTGATTATAACATATTAATTTTACATTGATAAACTGTTTATCTTTATTTGGTATACTTACAAAATATTAAATTAAAGGCATTAAATGAAAATTTTTTTAAAAGCTATTTTTCTCTTAGGAGTTCTTGGTTCTATGGTCTACTCAAATGGGATAGATAAATCTATAGTCAAAATATATACAGTATCAAAAAATCCAGACTATTTAGAGCCTTGGAATAGTACAATAAGTCGCTCTAGTGGTTCAGGGAGTATTATATCAGGTAATAGAATATTGACTAATGCTCATGTAGTAGCAAACCATACATTTTTAGAGGTTAAAAAGTATGGTGATTCCAAAAGGTATCAAGCAAAGGTATTAAATGTCTCACATGAGACAGATTTAGCACTTCTTGTAGTTAATGATGATAATTTTTTCAAAGATACAACAGCTTTAACATTTGGAGGATTACCAAATATCCAAGACAAAGTGACAGTATATGGATACCCAATGGGAGGGAATACTATATCTGTGAGTACGGGAATTGTATCGAGAATAGAGCATAATATCTATGTCCATAGTGGTCAGAGCTTTCTATCTATACAGATTGATGCGGCGATAAATCCTGGGAACTCGGGAGGTCCTGCCATCTCCAATGGCAAAATAGTTGGAGTTGTGATGCAACAGATAGCTATGTCTCAAAATATAGGGTATATGGTTCCTGTAGATGTAGTTCAACATTTTCTAAAGGATGTAGAAGATGGAGAGTATGATGGTTTTCCAAAGCTTGGGATTCAGATAGATATGATAGAGAATCCAACACAAAAAGAGTATTATGGATTGGATGAGAAAGATGGTGGTATTTTAGTTACAGATATTCTATACAACTCTCCATTCAAAGAGGTACTAAAAAAAGATGATATTATAATAGCGATAGATAGCAACAAGATAGAGAGTGATGGAACAGTTGAGTTTAGAGATAATCAGTATACACATTTTAAATACTATATAGACCTTCATCAATATGGAGATGAGGTTGAACTAGATATTTTGAGAAAAGGTAAAAGGATGCAACTTAGAGTAAAGCTTCCTGAAAAACAGAGTAGAGACAAAGAGCTATTTGATAGATTAGAGTATGACAAGATGCCGAGCTACTTTATACTTGGAGGATATGTATTCTCTCCATTGACTAAAAATCTCTTGAACTCATCTCCTATGCCACACCTTCCTCTTCGTTATGGTGCTACTAAATTTCCTACAAAAGATAAACAGGAGATTGTTATTCTACTAAAGGTGTTAGCCTCTAGTCTTAGTAGAGGTGATTATGGATTAGGTTTTTGGAAAATAGATAAGGTGAATGGAAAAAGCTTTAGTGATTTAAAAGAGTTCTACTCTATGGTCTCCAACTCAAAAGAGAAATATATTGTATTAGAGGATGAGGATGGCTCCAAGGTGATTATAGACAAAGAGAAAGCAGAAGCGATTAAAGATGAAATCTTAACGAGATATAGTATTAAATCTGTTAAATCGGACGATTTATAGGTTAAAATTTGAGGGTTAGGAGTAGTATTTCTTAAAACTTATCTTAAACTTCAAAATCATTTGGCATAATTCTAAAATAGATAACGAAAGAGGATAAAATATGAAGAATATATTGGTAATCTTATTTATTAGTATAACAGTTGTATTAAGTTTAAATGCAAAAGATTTGCCTACAGAAGAGAGTTTGATTGAGGGAAAACTAGATAATGGATTCCAATATATTATAAAAAAAAATGCTAAACCCAAAGATAGAGCTGAATTGAGACTTGTTGTCAAGGTAGGTTCACTTGAAGAGGATGATGACCAAAAGGGTATAGCACACTTTACGGAGCATATGGCATTTAATGGTTCTAAACATTTTAAAAAAAATGAGTTAATTAAATATTTAGAGTCAACAGGTGTAAAATTTGGTATTCATCTCAATGCAAGTACAGGTTATGAGAGAACTCTATATAAACTTACTGTTCCTTTGGAAAAAGATAATTTGGAAAAGAGCTTTTTAGTTTTTGAAGATTGGGCAGGTGGATTAAATTTTAATCCAAAAGAGTTTGATAAAGAGAGAGGAGTGATATTAGAAGAGGCTAGAAGTAGAGATAATTTAGGTTTTAGGCTCTATAATAAATCAAAACATCTTTTTTTAGGGAATTCAAGATTTATGGATAGATTGCCTATTGGAGACAAAAATATAGTTAGAAATATATCTGTTAAGAGAGCAAGAGAGTTTTATGATAAGTGGTATAGACCAGAGTTTATGTACTTTATTGCAGTTGGGGATTTTAATGAGACAAAGGTTGAGACTTTAATCAAAAGTCATTTTTCTGCTCTAAAAAATAGCTGTAGTGACAAGCGAACATCAAGAGAGATTCCTGATATAAATTATACACGGGTTTTTTCTATTACAGACAAAGAGTTAACTTCTAATGCACTATCTGTAGAGTATATGGATGAGATAACATACACTAAAACCAAAAAAGATTTAAGAGAGGGGATTGTAGAGTCTATGACCTATAATCTTTTTAATATGAAAGCAGAGGAACAACTATTAAAAGATAACCCAAAAGCTACTACTATTGGACTCTCAGATGGTCAAATAAGTGAAAAAAAGGGTAGTTATAAATTTTCGGTTACCTATAGAGGAGATAATGAGAAGTCTGCTCTAAAAGAGTTGTATGAGCTTATATGGAGTTTTGAAAAGTATGGATTTTCTCAAGATAATTTAAATCTTGTAAAGATACAACAACTCTCTGCGAATGAAAAAGCCTACAAGAGACTCTCTGATATGAGGTCACCATCTATAGCATCTACATTGGTTCAATACGTACAGCATCATGATGAGTCGGTATATATTGATTATGATGCAGAGTATAGACTACGAAAAGAGATAATAGAGGATATTAAGTTAGAAGAGATAAATGCTCTATTTAGAAAAATTTTGGGTATAGAGAATCGAGTGGTGCTTTTCGTCAACACTACTGGTAACTCTGTATCTAAAAAAGAGGTACTAGAGGTTATAGAGAAGGCAAAAGAGAGTATCTCAGACTATAGCAAAGTAAAAAAACTACCAAATAAACTTCTAAAAGAGGAGCTAAAATCCAAAAAAATTCTCTCTAAAACATATGACAAAAAGAGGGGTGTATATAAATTTATTTTGGAGAATGGTATAGAGGTTGCATTTAAAGAGACTGATTTTTCAAAAAATAGCGTTCAGCTAAGAGCCTTTAGTTTTGGTGGGGATTCTCTCTATGAGGTCAAGGATTTAGATTCTGCTACTAAAGCTACCTCATTTGTATCCAAATCAGGTGCAGGGGATTTTTCTTTAATTGATATGGCTAAGATTTTAGCAGGTAAACAGGTTTCTGCTTCTGCTACTATATCAGAGCTTATAGAGAGTCTATATGCTTCTGCAAATGTAGAGGATATAGATACTATGTTTGAGCTTATGTATCTAAAATTAACCAAGCCAAAAATAGATAAGATTATTGCGAAAAATAGAAAAAAACAGCTAAAAGATATAGCTGAAAAAGAGGATAAAAATCCAAAAACGAAGTTTAACAAAGAGTTTTTTCTCCATTTCTATAAGAATGACCCAAGAATAATCTATGATACCAATGAGAGTATAGATAGATTGAGTAGCGATAAGATGTTAAGTATTTTTAAAGATAGATTCTCTGATATGAATAACTTTAAGTTTGTTATTATAGGTGATGTCAAGGTGGATAAAATAGAAAAACTTATAGCTAAATATTTAGGAAATCTACCAACCAAAGATAGAGAAGAGAGTTTTATAGATAGAGAAGAGGATTATCTAAAAGGAAATCAGAAATTTATAAAGTTTTATAATAATGAAAATATATCAAATGTTGCTATTCTATACAAAAGTGAATTACCATACAGCAAAAAACGAGAATTGGCAATAGAGGCTATGAGTAGCATATTAAAAGTCAGACTAAGAGAGCTTATTCGTGAAGAGAAATCGGGTGTATATGGAATAGGTGTGACAGCTAGTATATCGAGATTGAAAAAAAATAAGTCAGAAGTCAAGATTAGATTTTCATGTGACCCAAAGAGGAGAGCAGAACTAATTACTGATATATATGAAGAGATAGATAGATTTAAAAAGGATTTAGTAGAAGATAAAGAGTTAGCCGTATATAAGAAAAAGTTTCATAAAAGTTATGAGACAGCTATAAAAGAGAACTTCTATTGGATGACATATATGATAGATAGCTATATGTACAACACTACATTGGATGAGATGCTTGATAAGCCCAAAATGGTAGATAGCCTAACAGTAGAGGATATTAGAGAGATTGCAAATGAGCTATTTGTAGAGAATCGGTTACAGGCTGAACTAAATCCCAAGGATGGAGTAGATGCAAAATAGAAGTTGGGGTGTTTTCAATAGAAAACACCGATTTAAAATGGAGGAGTGATTCTAAAAAACCTCTTCTATATCTCTCTCTACGGACATTGCTAAATAGTGTAGTGAGTTAAAAAACTGCTCCTCATCAAGTGGTTTTTGTAAAAAAGTGTCAATTCCTATCTTTGATGCTCTCTCTTTATAAGAGTTATCATCTCGTGCAGTAAAAAGAGAGATTATCTGATTTGAATCTATCTTTTTAATCTCTTTAGACATCTCAAGTCCACACATATTGGGCATAGTAATATCACTAATAACTATATTGGGTCGTTTCTCTTTATATAGTTTTAGCCCCTCTATGCCATCTCTTGCCAAAAAAACCTCTTCGCAGTATGATTTTAGGAGAGTACCTATCATATCTCGTACATTATGGTCATCATCTACAAACAGTATAGTAATTTCATCTAATAGCATGGCTTTTGTCCCCTTTTTAGTTGATTTGTTAATAATAACATAAATTTGTTTAACTATAATACCATAAAGTATTAAATTTAAACAAAAAAGGTTGAATAAATATGTCTATTTCAAATAAAGATATAAAACAAGAGATAATCCAATTTAAAGATATAGCAGATATTTTCAACTCATTTGAGTTTGGTTGTAGTAAATATAGAGATAGATTAGAGATAAAAAATGACTACTTAGATGCAATATTGGATGGAACAGTTAATATTATTATATTAAAAGATTTTAATAGAGATATTCTATATATAAATAGACAGTTCTATAACTACTTTCCACAGTACAAAAATATATCTGATTTCAAAAAGAGACATAATTCTATATCGGAACTATTTGATAGTGATATGGAGGGTTATATAGATAGAGAGTATTATCATAAAAATTTTGAGTATATTGTATCAGATGAGAGAGAGTACAAAGTTAAAATTACTCAAGAGAATAAGACCTCATTTTTTAAATTAACAGTTAGTAAATCAAAACTTGCCAAAAAATATTTTGTAGTTATATTAGCTGATATAACAAAATTGGAGTTAGAGAGAAAGAAAAATATCCAACACGAAAGGATGCTTCAGCAACAGGCTAAAATGGCATCTATGGGTGAGATGATAGGAAATATAGCTCATCAGTGGAGACAACCACTCAATGCTCTAAGTGTGATTAATATTTTATTACATAGAAAATATGAGATGAATAGCCTCTCAAGAGAGGATATGAAACAGTTCAAAGAGAAGACTGATAATATCATCAAAAAGATGAATAGTACAATAGATGATTTTCGGAATTTTTTCTCTCCCGAACGGAAGAAAAAACAGAAATTCTCTGTCCAAAAGGCTATAGATAGTACAGTCTCATTTATGGGAAATCCCTATTTGAAAAGTCGTATTAAGATAGTAAACCATAGTGAGGAGGATATAGAGATAGTTGGTTATAGAGGAGAGGTAGAGCAGGTATTTCTAAATATATTTAATAACTCCCGAGATGCTATAAAGTCCCAAGCAGATAAAAAACTGATGATAACTATTGATATATTTCTTATAGATAATAGGGTTCAAATAGAGATAGAGGATAATGCAGGAGGGGTGGATGAGAAGATTATAGATAGAGTCTGTGAACCCTATTTTACTACTAAGTTTGAATCGGAAGGGACAGGTATAGGGCTATATATGTCAAAAATGATTATAGAGAAGTCTATGGGAGGAACTTTTAGATTTAAAAATAGAGGGGAGGGTGTTGTGGTTATTATAACTATAAATCGGGATATTCCTACCCCGATAACTTGAGTTTATATTGTATATCTAACTGAAGTTCCTTCACTATAGTTTGGAACATTATCATAGGAGAAGACAGCATAATATTTATTCATCTTAGTAGAACCAAAACTATCATAAGTATAGTTATCTGACCCAGCATATAGTTTTACACCATCAAAAGGATTTTTTGGGACATGCCAACGATTCCTAACTACATAGTAGCCTACTAGTCCATCATCATGAACTCTATCCCATGTTAATTTTACTAAATTTTTATCAATTTTAGCTGATAGATTTTTGGGTGATGGAGGAGCCTCTTTTCTTCTTCTAATATATCTAATTATTAGTTTTGCTGATTTTCTACCCTCAGCTGCCCAATGGATTAGATGTGGTCTGCTTAGTACAGATGTTGGACGGATTATAAATTTTGCCTCTTTGTTGTTTTCGTGCATCTCCTCAAGGGCGAGTTTAGAAAACTTGTCAAAAGCAAAATGGTGTCTCTTTTTTTTACCAAGTTGTGCAGAACTCACCTCATAACCTATATATTCAATTCTCTCTCTATCTTTTATATCATGATATGAGAACTCATCTATATCTACAAATTCAACATCATAACGAATATCAACCTCTTTTTTGACTGTAGATGTGTTGTTTATTCGTATCCAAGCCTCTGTAATAACTGTATTTTCAATATCAGGCAGAGGGGATAGGTCAAATGCCATATAGGCGTATACCTTCTTGTTATCCTTGTCAAATCCACAAGCTAGTTTATCTGGAATTACCTCATCTTCAGATATAGTCATAGCATTAGATATATCAAGAGCAATTTTTTGAGAAGGGACAGTATATTTTATATCTATAGATGGTCTATAGTGTAATCCACCACCTTGATTCCCATATCCTAAATCAAATACCATGATTTGAGAATCTCTCCCTACAGGAAGTTTAGTAGGACCTTTTAGTTTGATGATGACTTTTTTATTAGCTAGTTGCTCCTGTAGCTTCTCTCTCTCAAAGGCATTAAAATTCCAATGTCTCCATATCCCTTGAGTTAACTGTTCAGAGGGGATGCTTTTACCAACAGTTTTTATATGTTTGGCATTGTGTACCTGCTCATAGTCTTGTATATCGGATATACTATCAGAATCAACTATAGATAGTGACCACTCACCATATTTTTCTATCTTTGCAGAGACTCTATTTAGAGGATATAGTGATACTTTTGCATCTAATATAATAGCATTTTTGGGAATACTATCAAGATTAAATTGCATAATTCCATAACTTATTCCAAGTCCAGTACTTACACCCACTTTGAGAGAGTTAACCCCAAAATGACCTCTGTTTGCCTCTAGTGATTTTTGGGCTACATATCCAATATTTGAACTTTTTGTAAATATAGTTCTATGAAATTCATGCTCTTCAAGTAGAGTTTTTAGTTTAACCTTTGGAGCAATTGGAGATTTCATATTGGAGAGTTTATGTACAGCTCTTATGTAATAGAAATACATCTCTCCACTATGTAAGTTCTCATCTCTAAACTCCCTATTACATGTGACTCCAATTAATGAAGAGTCATTACATGCCATTTTGTTGTTTCTATTTCTATAAATCTCAAAATAGACCTCTCTGTTCTGCTCGGGATAGTCCCATGAGAGATAACAGCTACTAGAGTCAAACATAGAGAGGTGAAAATTTTCTACTCTTGGAGGAGCATTTTTACCATAGTTTTTTGACTCTCCTAGTGCATATAGTAGAGCAGGGATATTCTCATCTACAGACTCTTTCATATTTTGCATATAGTCAGGAATGTTTCTTGTTCCTACTTCAACTACAGTAGCTAAAATACCTTTTGAGTAGTAGAACTCTCTACCACTTCCTGAGATGAGTTTTGTTGGTGGTTTTCCTCTATTGATACCATATCTTCGTCCTGTTACTTTATAGATATGGTAGTTCATATTGGCACATAGGGTATTTAGGTCTGTTCCCTCTAACTCCTTTTCATGATTGAACTTATGAGCAGGGAAAAATACATTACCTTGGGAGTGGTAATCCAGTGCAATAGTTATATTATCATGACTCTCTACAAAATCTCTTATCGCTTGTGTCTCTGGTTCAGAAAATGGTTTAGTTCCTCCATAGACATTAGATGCTGTATTGGTTGTTCTCTTAAAACCTATAGGAAAGTTACGATTCAAATCAACACCAAAAGTTCCATCTCCATTATCTCTTCGATTTTTACGCCAAAATGAGAAGTGTAGACGACTATACTCAAAACCATCAGGATTTAGGCATGGAACCATATAGAGTGTATTGTTAGTTAGAGTTCTTAGAATCTTTGGGTTGGAGTTGTGATTTTTTAGTAGATAATCTATAAACTCTATACCTAACTCATTTCCAATCCACTCTCTAGCATGAATCGTTCCTGTAAAAAGCAGTGCTGGTTTTAGATTGGCATATGCCACATTGAGTGAGATAGTTGCTAATAGTATATCTCTTTTTTCATAACTCTTGCCGATACTCTGTACTGTTATAAGGTCAGGGTAGTTCTTGGCACACTTGAAAAGAAAGTCACAGCTCTCTTGATAAGATTTGTATTGTTGTTTCATAATCTATTTTCCCCTTAGTAAAGTTGGTGGGTTCAATGCTACTCCAAAATAGGAGTAGCTTGATTGTAGGCAGAGATACCCACAATGCTAAAGGGTACTACTGTGCTACTATTGAGTCTTTTTGGCTCTCTTTATAAGAGTTCCATGTTTCAATTATCCTCTTAACAAGTTTACTATCTATAGATTTAATATCACCTAGAACTCTAGGTTCAATATCTAATGTGTTAACAAGTTCAGTATGATTAAATCGAGTTAGGATTTTACTCAATTTCTTCTTACCTATACCTTTGATTGAGAGAAGTAGTTGCTCTAACTCCTCATCGCTTATATTAATGACCTCTGTAGCCTCATCTCCACTTACCTCTGGAGCCTCTTCGGTTTTAAGTGCAGGTACTTTCATAGATTTAATATTTTTAAGAGCAAATCTATCTTGGTAGTTCCATTTTTCACTTGGCCACTCCTCAAATGTTCTCTCTTTTACATCAAACATCTTATAGACCTCATCTAACTCATGTAGATATACTTCACCCTTTCCATACATCTTTCTCTTTGTACCAAAGTATGTATCATCAGAGCTTTGGCTATATTTTCCAAATGTAATATGTCTCATAGTTCTAAGTAGACTTGAGTCTATTTTGCTTAACTCTTCCCAGTTGAACATAGGTGTATGTGGTTTTCTAAATCTACCCTCACTTAGACTCCACATAAGATATTGACCAATCCAGTCTCTAATATATGGAAACGCAGCAAAAGCTGTAGCACACTCTAGGATTCTAACCTTGCCATCCTTGCCATATGCAATATCACATGCCCAATACTCTGCATTGGCTGCTTTTGATGTTCTAACAGCCAAATCAAGAACAGATTTTGGAACATTCATATAGTCCATAGAACCACCTTGGCTAGTATTAGTCAACCATTCACCCTCAGGTGGTCTTCTCCAAAATGCACACACTGGTTTGTGACCTATAAGCATTACTCGAATATCTGCCTCCATTGGAACAAAATCTTGGAAATACATTGGGTGGTATTTTTTGTTATCATATAGCTCTTTCGCTTCACTGTATGAGTCTACTTTATGTACAAAATATCCACCATAGTTAGATGGTCCATAAGATTTTTTGACAATTTTTGGATACTCTGTTTTTTTCAAAAATTTATCTGCATTTGGTCTATTATAATATATGTAAGTTTTTGGAATTGGTAAGTTATATTTCCAAGCAAATCTTGTCACATTCTCTTTTGACTTGTTGGAGAATTGTGTATCAAGAGATGGGATAAATCTCACATGTGGTAGCTCTCTAGCTATCTCTCTAAATGTCTCATATGCAGTTGCAGGAATATTTCCAATAAGTACATCAATCTTCTTCTTTTTAACCTCTTTTATAAATCTATCTTTGTCTTTTCCCCAGTGGTAAGTTACTGTCTCTATCTTGTTTGGCCACCCCTTGAAGTTTGAGTGGTCAAAAAATCTAAGGACATAGTCCATGTATAAAAATCCAAGTTTTGGTAGTTGTTTATTGCTTAAGCCCATTGTTTTTCCTTTTAGTTTTAAAAATTTTATTTTTTTGTTTTTCTATCTATCATATTAACGATAAGGTCTATTTTCTTATCATTAAAATTCAGACCCATCTTCTCTTGTTCAGGTGTTGCAAATGCAGGTATTCCATTTACCTCTAATACTATATACTCCTCTTTTTCCATATCATAAATAATGTCAACTCCTGCAATATCTGTACCACAGGCTTTAGCTGCTTTTGTGGCAACTTTGATAATCTCATCGTTTGCCTCTCTCATGAATACCGAACCACCACTAGTAATATTGGTTCGCCAATCGCTACCATTAGCTTTTCGTCCGTAGCAACTTACAAATTTACCATCAACAATATCGACTCTAAAGTCAGTATTATCATATTTGATAAATCTCTCTACATAAAAGTATCGTAAATCCATCTGATTTAGAAATGGCATCAACATATCCAAGTTAGCTTCACTCTCAATCTTGGTTAGACCAACTCCACCCCAACCATCTGTAGGTTTATAGACCATCTTTGCCCATTTTTTGATAGTTTTTCTAAGCTCTGCTGTATCATCACGGTGACAAAGTCTATAGTCAGCTGTTGGGATTCCAGCATTTCTTAGAACAAAAGAGGTATGAAATTTATCTTCTGTTAGAGCAAAAGAGTCATATGAGTTTATCATAGGAATAACATGACTTAGTGCTTTGTATAGATAGACTTGATATTGAGTCTGTTCTCCTGCATTATATGAAAAAAATAGGTCTAGTTTATTTAGTCTAGTCTTGCCATGGTATATATTTCCATTTCTTGCTGTTGCATTTCTTAGATTGAGATTATCTAAAACATCAATCTCTCTCTCTTTGAGTTTTTTTATAATTTTTTTACCTATGGCATCGCCTCCACCATTTTGATAAAGCCACATACCTATTGTTCTACTTTTTCCCATTATCTATTCCTAAATCTTTTGTGAATGTTGTTTTATGTTTTAAATTGCTACTATATATTTTATAAAAAACTGCTTAAATAGGCATTTTTTACAGGTGGAATTATAGCTACTGTTTATATAAAAGAAATTAAAATTAGTCAATATTTTTTCAAAAAAAAAATAGTAGTATATTTTAACATAAAATCTATCTTAAGAAATTTATATATTATAATAAATAAGATATAATTTAAAGTTAAATCCAAATCCAAAGGGCAATTTATGAAAAAGACAAAATCAGAACTATTTATCTTAATAATATATCTAACTATTATGTTTGGTTCAGGTTATATACTATTTAATTCCTATTTAACTTATTCGACTCTAAATGGTGTTATAGATAAAAATATACTAGAGATGGTTATGGGAGCTTCATCTTTAGTTATGATTTTCTCTCTCTTTCTCTTCTCTCGAAGAGAGTATCTATTTAAATATATAAAAGTTGAACAGCAAAATTTGAAAAGTCTGTTGAGAAATGTAGAGAGTTGTCCAGATACAGGCAAAGTAAAAAATTTCAAAGAGACTATCAAAGATAAGAATCCGGCTGAGATATATGCTCTAATGTCAGAGATGATAACAGAGTTGCAAGAAAGTAAAAATTTAGCCGACCAAGCAAACAAAACCAAGAGCCTTTTTTTGGCAAATATGTCACATGAGATTCGTACCCCTCTTAATGGGATTGTAGGGTTTACTAAGATTTTAAAATCAACCCAATTAGATAGTGAGCAGTTAGACTTTATAGATATAATCCGTAAAAGTTCAGAAGACCTACTCGTAACCATTAATGATATACTCGATTTATCAAAGATTGAGAGTGGAAATATAGAGCTAGAGGAGCTATTTTTTAACCCAATGGATGAGTTTGAGAATATTATAGAGACCTATGCAGCAAATGCTTCTAAAAAAGATATTGATTTCTCTTTGTGGATTGACCCGGCATTCTCATCTATACTTCTTCGTAGTGACCCAGTCAAGATTAAACAAGTTTTGATAAATCTAATATCTAATGCTATTAAATTTACTGATAAAAGAGGTACAATAGATGTATTGATAGAGAGAGTTAAATCAACCAATAAGAGAGCATCAGTTAAATTTACAGTCAAAGATAGTGGAATAGGTATTAGTGATGAGAACAAAGAGAGAGTCTTTGAAGCATTTACACAAGCTGATATTAGCTCAAATAGAGAGTATGGTGGTACAGGATTAGGACTTACAATATCTGCTAATTTAGTCTCTATATTGGGTGGAGAGTTGAAATTAGATAGCTCTGTAGGTAGTGGTTCATCATTCTATTTTACACTAGAGATGGATAGTGAATCTCTCAAAGATAATTATAAAATCAAACCTATAAAGATGGCTATATACTCTCCAGAGGATGTTCAATCAAAAGACTCCGACCACTATTTGGAGGATTATCTATTATCGTTTAAAGAATTCTCTACTATTAGATTCAAAACTTATAGAGAGTGTATTGATGCAGATGAGTCTCTGTTTGATGCACTATATATTCACTCAGACCAAATAGAAGAAGAGGAACTAAAGAGTATAGTTCAAAAACATAAAGGGCATAGTCAGATAATCTTGGTTACAAAACTAAATAGAAGAGATAGAGTTTTAGATATTTCATCTATATTCTCTCAGGTACTATATGAGCCAATTACCTACTCAAAAGTTGAAAAATCTATAAAGATAGTTTTAGAGCGTAGAGTAGAGCTAAAGGTAGAGTCAAAAGATAAAAGTAGTAATCCTCCACTATTTGATAATTTAAAAGCTTTGGTTGTAGAGGACAATCCTATTAATAGAAAGATGATTCAACTTACTCTAAAGGGTATAGGAATCTCAAGTGATATGGCAGAGGATGGTAGAATAGGTTATAAGATGCGTACTAGAAAAGAGTATGATATTATATTTATGGATATTCAGATGCCTGTAATGAATGGGATAGAGTCTACAAAGGCAATTTTGAAGTATGAAAAAGAGAATAATCTAACACATATACCAATTGTAGCAGTAACAGCCAATGCTCTTATTGGCGATAGAGAGCGATTTTTAGCTGAGGGTTTGGATGAGTATATCTCTAAACCTATAGATTTAAAGAAGTTTATATCTGTTCTCAAAAAGTTTTTTCCTACAGAGTCTGTAGAGACAAATAAAAAAGATATTTTACTATATAAACAGACTCCAACAGAGGCAAAAATAGTAGGTGCTATACTAAAAAAATTGGGTTATAGTGTTGATATAGCCAATAGTGTTGAAGATTTAAAAGATGATATGGATAGAGATAGTTATCATAGTATTCTATTAGATAGAGTCAACTCCGATGCTACTCATGAGATTGTTAGCCAAAAGATTAAATCAAAAAATATACCAACACTTCTTTTCGTAGATGATAATATAAAGGTGGTCTCTAGTGATAGAGAAATATATACACATGTGACCAATAAACTTACTGATTTTAATCGTATTAAAGAGAAGGTTGATAGTATGATGGTAGAATAATTCAAAATCAAAATAGGAGACCCTATGAGAGAGATAGAATTTGATGTAGTAGTCAAAGCTGTTAGAGATATTATCGTACATTGTGGTACAGATTTGCCACAAGATACATATGATGCACTAGAGGAGGCGATGGAGAATGAAAAATCACCTGTGAGCAAAGAGGTAATCAAGCAGATACTTGAAAATGCTAATATTGCCAAAAACGAGAAACGACCACTCTGCCAAGATACAGGTTTAGCTGTCTTCTTTGTCAATGTTGGTGATGAGGTCAAGATAAAAGGTGGACTTCTGCGAGACGCTATCAACAAAGGAACAGAGCAGGGATATACAGACGCCTATCTAAGAGCCTCTACCTGTGAGCCATTTAGCCGAGCAAATCTAAAAGATACAGTAGGATATAACCTCCCTGCAATCATACACTTTGATATAGTAGCAGGTGACAAGATTGATATTGAGTATGCCGCCAAAGGTGGTGGAAGTGAAAATGTAAGCCGTGCAAAAGTATTCCCACCAGCAGCAGGAAAAGCAGGAATTATAGAGTATGTAAAAGAGGTTATCTCTGATGCAGGTGGAAACCCATGTCCTCCAATAACTGTGGGCGTTGGTATTGGTGGAACTTTTGAAAAGGCTGTTATTAGCTCAAAACATGCACTATTTAGAGATATAGGTTCAGTTAATCCCGACCCAGAATTAGCAGAGATGGAAGAGATTATGATGACAGAGATAAATAATCTAGGAATTGGTGCAATGGGAATGGGTGGAACAAAAACAGCCCTAGCTGTCCATATCGAATCAAACCCATGCCATATCGCTTCACTTCCCGTCTCTGTAAATGTTCAGTGTCACTCATCAAGACATACACATATCACTATATAAGGAGAAAAGTATGGCAACTTATAAATTAACCACACCACTTACAAGTGAAGATACAAAACAGCTAGAAGCTGGAGACACCGTTTTATTATCAGGAACTATATTTACAGCTAGAGATGCAGCACACAGCAGACTAGTAGCACTTATCGAAGCAGGAGAAGAGCTACCATTTGATTTAGAGGGGAGTGTTATCTACTTTGTTGGCCCTACCCCTCCAAAACCAGGTGACCCAATCGGAAGTGCAGGCCCAACAACAAGCTACAGAATGGACTCATTCTCCCCAACAATGCTAAAAAATGGCTCAAAAGGGATGATAGGAAAAGGAAAACGAAACCAAGAGGTAAAAGATGCTTGTGTAGAGTATGATGGTATCTATTTTGGAGCAACAGGTGGAGCAGGTGCTTTACTTGGCAAAAAAATAACATCTGCCGAAGTGATAGCATACCCTGAACTAGGGCCAGAGGCTGTTAGAAAAATTACTGTAGAGGATTTTCCTGTAACAGTAGTAAATGACACAAAAGGCAATGACATCTATCAAATCGGTAGAGCAAAATATGAGGTAGTCTAATCTATCAGGTCAGCTTCTGCTGACCATTCCCACCCATCCGACTAAAATCCCCCCTCTTTCATCAACTCTTAAAGATATTTAAACTATAGTCTTATTATGAAATATATTCCAAAGTTATACTTAACTATTGTTTTTAGTGTTCTTTTTATGTTATCTATCTCTATAATTCTATTTGCCCAAAAGAGCCAACGAGACAAATACCAAGAGCTAACCTCTTATCTAATTAGAGACTTCCAAAAAGCTCTAGCTTTTGAGAATGCTGATTTGCTCTCTTTTTCATTAGCACTCTCCGAAGATGGAGCTTTAAAAAACGCCTTGACATCAGATAATGAGCAGAAGGGTTTTGAGATTCTAAATGGTATCACAAAGAGATTTAGAAGATACACACATATCAAAACACTCCGTCTACAGGTGTTAGATAGAGATTTTTTTATATTTGCACAGAGTTGGGGACAGGGTTCTGTGGGGATGCCGATGTGGTGGTTTAGAGATGATTTGAAAAAACTAAAACAGCACAAAGAGCCAAAAGTAGGAATGGAGACGGGTAGAATGTTGACCTTTAAAGCTACTATTCCTCTACGAAGTGGCAAGGAGTGTATAGGGTATTTGGAGGTTATTAAGTTTGTAGATGAGTTTGCCGAAAAACTACATCAACAAGGGATTGAACTCTTTGCTCTCATGGAGACCAAATACCTCAAAAAAGCCTCTCTAATGAGAGATTTTCCTTTTCTAAATAGATATATAATTGTCAATCAGAACTTTAACAAGATATTAAAAAACTCTCTAGCTTCTATAGGTTGGGAGGAGTTAATCTCTGTAGGATTTATATATAAAAAGGGTATGCTTTTTGTGCTAGAGCCTATGTATAATGGGGAGAGGGAGGAGATAGGAAAATATCTAATTGTTCTACCCAAAGAGACGCTCAATCGCTACGAGAGAAGCTATCAAGACATCTCTGTTGTTACTCGTCTAAGTGATAATGATTTGTATAGAGTTGTTAAATCATGGAGAGAGTTACCTAGACACAATATCTCTCAACATAGAGTAGACCCACCAAAAAGAGGAGAGATAGAGTGAGAGTATTGATTTTGGAAGATGAACGAATATTGGCAATATCTATGCAGGAGTTTTTAGAGGATTCGGGATATGAGGTTGAGGTATATAACAACTCAGAGTACGCTTTTGATGCTATATATGAGAGGAGTTATGACCTTTTGCTACTAGATGTCAAAGTAGCAGGAGAGAGAAATGGATTTGAGCTTCTTCGCTCTTTGCGTAAGGTAAATATCTCTACCCCTGCTATCTTTATAACCTCTTTGACTAATATCGAGGATTTGACACAGGGTTATGAGTGTGGTGGATGTGACTATATTCGCAAACCTTTTGATTTAGCAGAGCTTAGAATTAGAGTAGAACAGGCTATCAAAATGCACTGTTTTAGCTCTTTGGATAGTCAAATCAAACTACCACTTGGGTATATATATGATACAAAAAGGATGGAGCTATCTCTTGATAACAAGAGCATAAACCTAAGCAAAACAGAGACCAAAATCTTGGAGCTTATGATAAAAAACAGAGGCTCAAATGTAACCTATGAGATGTTTTGGGAAGAGGTTTGGGGTGAGTGGATAGAGCCGACCAATATTCGAGTACAAGTCGGAACTCTGCGTAAAAAGCTAAAAAAGAGCTTTATCAAAAATGTTCGTGGTATAGGGTACAAAATTGACCTTTGATTCTAAAAAATTCGCCCTCAAATACGCCTCTATCTACACCTCTGTATTAGCTGTTATACTGATTACTCCTCTAGTTATCTATGTGTTACTACTCCTACAAATCGACAAAGCCAAGCTAAAATTAGCACTAGAGGAGCAGACCAAAAGAGTAATAGAGTCAATGGATAGCTACAAAAATGAGGATAAAATCTACCACTTCCCAAGATACAAAGAGTACCAAACAGCCCTCTATACGCATCAATATGATGAGGTCTTCTCAACCCTAGATTTTGAACCATCCTCATTTTCAGAGGGGTTTTATCAGGATGGAGACCACTACTATCTAATCTACTCTCTACCTGATAGATACTATTTTGGCTCAAAATATCTCATAGTATCAACAACTCACACAGCTAACGATATATACCTCTTTGCACTAGTTACAATCTTGGCAATTTTGATTATGCTGTTTATATTCTCTCTACTACTCCTAAAAAACTTCTCTGCCCCCTTTGAGGCGATGAATAGACAATTAGACAACTTCATCAAAGACTCCATGCACGAGATTAACACACCTCTTAGCATTATCAACCTAAATGTTGACCTCTTTGCCAACAAACATGGAGAGAACAAATATTTACAACGGATAAAATCAGCCTCCAAAACCTTGGCAACCATCTATGATGATATGGATTTCCTAATCAAACAGGGCAGAGTAAAACATACCACCCAAGAGATAAATATGAGTGAGTTCATCCAAACTAGAGTAGACTACTTTGGAGATGTAGCAAACCTAAAAGAGATTAAAATCTCCACAGATATAACCCTAAATATCTACTACAACTTCTCAAAAATAAAATTACAAAGAATCATAGACAACACAATCTCCAACGCAATCAAATACAGCAATGACACAGGAGAGATAGATATAAGACTCTATAAAAAAGAGAAAAAAATCTACTTCGAAGTACAAGACTACGGCGTAGGAATACCCAATGTCAAAAAGATATTTTCCCGATACTACCGAGAAAATGAAGCCAAAGGTGGTTTTGGAATTGGGCTAAATATTGTCAAAGATATTGTAGATGAGGAGGGGATAACTCTACAAGTAGATTCCAAGGTCAAAGAGGGAAGCTTGTTTTGTTATATTTTTAATCCTTAATATTACTATTTAAAAAGCCTTTTTTAGTTATCATAATATAAGATGTAAGAAGGGGGATAAAATGGGTCAAAAACTATTCATAAGCTACCGAAGAGCCGACAGCACCGACTTTGCAGGTCGTCTACATGATAATCTAAGCCGAGAGTATGATGTCTTTTTTGATACCGAAGATGGAATAGGTGCTGGAGAGAGATTTCTAAATGTAATTACAAAAAGTATCAAAGAGGCAGATATATTTCTAATGGTCATAGGAGAAAATAGTGCCAAGGAGTTCAAAGCAAGAGAGAGTGAAGAGGATTATGTATTAAAAGAGATTATCGAAGCCAAAAAATCCTCCTGTTTTATTATTCCCATCCTAAAAAATGGCATAAAAAATATAGAGTACCTCCCAAAAGAGATAGAGTTTATAAGAGGTTTGAGCTATTATGAATTTTCTCATGCCAAGTTTTCTCTCAATTTGAATGGTCTAAAGAGAGAGATTGAAAAATATCATCCCAAAATAGAGAGTGAAAATTTCATCCAAGAGGTCATATATCAACTAGAGCGAGAGCGTCTTTTGGTACTATTTTCACAAGAGTTCACCCCAATAGAGAGTTATCTGAATAGAATAAAAGGGCTTCTATCCACCAAATTCAACCATAACTTTTACCCAATCTCTGTTCCTCTCTATGTAGAAGATGAAGAGGAGTATTTCACCTCCATTGCCGAAGATTGTGGTTTTGCTATGACTAAAAAGATAAATGATTGGAACAGAGATATGAGAAAGAGACTAAAAAGCTCCTCCGAACCTCTACTTCTATTTGTCGAGGATATAGAGGATGGCAACGAAGAGCTAGACAAGAGATTCGCCACCTCCTTGCGTAATCTAAAAAATAGATTCAACCATTTTCATCTTATCTGCGTAGGAAAAAAAGGTCTAGCAAACTTAGTTCATGGAGAGGGTCATCTATCCCCTCTAAACAGTTCCAAAGAGCTATTTTTCCCCGAAGATGGTTTCAAACTAGGCGAAGATAGAATTGTCCAACAGTTCAACACCTTGGGTAGAGATACAAAAAAAACTACTATGTAAATATCTAAAAAGAGAGGAGCTAGGACGCTTCTCCACATGGTCACGAAACGACACTATCAACCGACTATTTTGGAAAAACCTCTTGGTCAAGAGAGGAAAAAGGTTTGTTTGGAGAGGTGAGTTTACTAGAGAATTAGGGTGTGAGGTTTTGGGGTGTGATGGGGATGTGGTATAATAATGAAAAAAAAGGAGAGTATATGACAATTACACTAAAAATTGATAATCCTGATATAGAGGAACAGTTAAAACTATTTATAAAAGAGCAAAAAGAGATAACTCTTGAGGCTTTTAAAAATTTTCTCGACTCTTTTCATAAGAAAGAAAAGTTTGTTTTTAAAAAGAAAGACCCACGAAAGCATAGTCGGGTAATTGAATATATAGATGAGGATAATGAAGATTTAAGTGATGTTAAACCATATTCTCATATTGAAGATAGTGCAAAATATATTCATGATTTAAGACGGCAGAGAAATAGATAATGATTTTTGTTGATACTTGTATATTAATTGATTATTCAAAAGATAGAATAGATATAGATGAGACTCTATTTAAAAATTTTTATATTAATTCTATAGTTCAATTGGAGTTATTGGTAGGTGCTTTAAACAAAAGAGAGTTGAAAAAGCTAAATGAAATTTTGGCTAAATGTAAACTCTTGGAACTAGACCAAGATATTATGAATCTATCTGTAGAGCTAATGAATAGATATGGTCTCTCTCATAGTATGGGTATTTATGATTCTATTATCGCATCAACTTGTATGATTTATGATTTGCCATTATGGACACATAACAAAAAAGATTTTAGATATAGAATTGGTTTCGTAAAATCCAAAAACAAAAGGAGACAATAAAATGATGATTTCAATAAATCTTGATATTAGAGAGAGTGCTTATGATAAGATTATGTACTTTTTATCTCATCTCAAAGATGATGTAAAGATAGTGACAAATCAAAAAAAGTCTAATCATACATCACAAAGACTAAAACAGATAAAAATATTAGAACGATTATCCACACTTGATAGATTGGTGGCTCAATCAAACAATAAAGTAATGGTAACAAGAGAGATAGCAACCGATACGGATGGGATGAGTGATGATATATCTTGATACCAATGTTTTTGTTTATGCTTTGTCACAAAATGTAGATGATATTTCTCAAAAAGAGAGAGCTTTAAAGTGTTTGAGAGAGGCTATTGAAAAAGATGAATTGATTACCTCTGAAATAATCCTCTATGAGTTTGCTTTTGTCTTAAAAAAATTAGGAGAAGAGTCTAAAAATATTAGTGAAAATTTAGAATTTATAGCAGACTTTATTCAAGAGCCTAATGATAATCTTTTTGCAAAGGTGGTTGCATTTATGAATGAGTATGAACTCTATAGACACTCTTTTGATATTTATCATCTATGCTTTAGTGCTGATTTTAGATGTGATAGATTAATTACTTTTGATAAAGGATTTAAGAAGCTTCAAAAATATGTGAATATTGCGATAGAGGTTTTATAAATAAGAATCCAAAAAATCCAAAAACAAAAGGTTAAAATACCGTAGGTGTGACCATGTCACACATCAAATCTCGGTAAAAAATCGAATGGAAATTTCAAATACAAAAATAATTCAAATAAATTTAGTCGTGTGACATGGTCACACCTACGGAGCAACCCATGAACCCAATAAAAACCCTATTCATCCTCTTCTCACTATTCACTATTCACCATTCACTATTCGCTAAAGAACCTCTGCCTCTGCTCGTTGAGGGTGGTGAGCTGTTTAAAAATAGAGATGATTATTATATAGATAATAGAAGTAAAGTTAATACTGTAGCAATAACTCCAAATGGAAAATATATTATATCAGGTTCGGATGATGGATTAATAAGGATGTTTGATACAGAAAAAAAGATATTAATAATGACTTTTAGAGGACATACGAGAGAAATAACTTCTATAGTTATTAGTTTAGATGGGAAAAATATTATATCAGCATCTTTAGATAAAAGTATTAAGGTATGGGACATAAAAGGTAATTTATTAAAAGAACTGAAAGATAATAGTGGAATAAGAACCATAGATTTGAGCTATGATAAAAAATATATTGTATCAGGCTCTATTGATAAAAAGATTAGAATTTGGGATATTAAAAAAGGAAAAATTCTTAAAAAATTTGAAGGAAGTATTTATAGATTGAATTCTATACGAATAACTAGGGATGGAAAATATATTATTTCAGGTGCATCTGATGGTATGATAAAAATATGGAATATGGAAAAAGGGATTTTATTTAAAACTTTAGCGAAAAATACTCTTAATATCAGCTCTATAGATATTTCCAATAATGGAAAATATATTGTATCAGGTGCTTCTGACCATACAGTACGAGTATGGGATTTTAGAAATGAAAAAATTATTAAAGAGTTTAGAGGACATCAATGGAATGTAAATTCTGTAGTATTTAGTAAAGATAATAAGTATATCATATCTGCTTCTGATGACAATACTATTAAAATATGGGATATAGAAAAGAAAGTTTTAGTTAAAACATTTATAGGTCATACAGATTCTATTAATTCAGTGGTTATTAGTCAAAATGGGAAATATGTTATATCATGTTCAGATGATAAAAGTGTTAAATTTTGGAATATAAAAAAAAGTAAGCTTATATATTCATTTGAAGGAGATAAAAATGCTATTGATAATGGAAATTTTTTATTTAAAAAGAAATGGATAAAATTGAATGATAAAATGGGTATTAGAAGCTTAAAACCTACCTATCCATTAGATTACAATCTCTCAAAACTAGATAAATTAAAATTGAGTATTGACAGAAAAAATATACTAATGCAAAATAATGGTAGCATAGAGTTAAATCTAACTATCAAAAATCAAGGAGATACAAGTTATTTTATAAATATTCAAGATAATAGTGATTATGTAGGTATCAAGCAGACAAGAGTAAGTAAAATTAAAAAAGGAGAAATCAAAAATATACCTTTAAAAGTTTACGCTAAATTACCACAATATAATCCAAAACCAATCAAAAGTAAACTAAATCTAAAGGTTGTAACAGGTAATGGTACAGAGTTTAATCTAAGTGTACCTATTGAAATATCTTTTGCCAATATAGAAGTCAAAAAAGCCGAAGTCTCAAAAAATGGTAAAATATTAACTCTTATGTTGAAAAATATTGGTAATCAAAAATTAGAAAAAGCAAAAGTAAAACTTTTTAAACCTATAGAGTTTGATATACAAGAGATAACCAATTTGGATAAAAATAGTACAAAAGAACTCTCATTTACTATTCCTAAAGATTTCAAATTTGAGAAAAATACAACTCTCTCTCTGTCCGTTTTTATACCAAATGAGTATGAGGAAAAAAATAATCCAAATACAAAGGTTGCACCACTGTATGAATGGAATATAAAAGATATAAAAGTTACATTTGAAAAACTCTCTTTCTTATATTATTTTTTAGTTATCTTTGGCACACTTATAGTGATTATGCCTATTATTTATAATAGACGCTATAAAAACCCCCTAATCCAAAAACTCTCAAAAAAACCAAAAACTCTAAAAACCCTAAACCCAACCCAACTAAAAGAGGCAAACCTAAAACTAAAGCTCATAAATCAATTAGATACAACCCTAAATTTAGCCAATATTTCCAAAGAAAATTTTGAAAAGACTCTACTCTACTTCAAAAGCCAAAACGATAAAAAAGCAGAACTATTTGCAGAGCGTATTGGAGCTATAGAGTGCAAGAAAAAGGGAGATTTTTATCAGATAACAATGGGAGATGATTTCAATCTAAATAATATACGAACTTTTTTACTATATATAACTGATAAAAATATAGAAGCGATAAGGAGAGAGGTTTTGAGTTTGAATGATAAGGTATTTGTGATTGGGAGTGAGGAGCAACAAAATAGTGTGGTGACTTTGGCTCATGATAAGACTAATCGTCTGATGGCTACGACTGTAGGTGGGTTTTTTGAGTTGATGCTTAGTCATGATGCACAGAGTATATTTATTAAGATTTTGTCTCAATCTCTTTCGCTTAAAGATGTCTCTCCTTATCAACTAAATGGAGATGTCAAAAACGAATCAAACTTTTTTGGTCGTGTTGAGATACTTCGTGAGATTATCTCAAATAGTAGTGTCAATTATCTGATAGTTGGAGCTAGACAGCTTGGAAAATCCTCTATACTCAAAGCTTTGGAGAGACGATATGAGGGGAGTCGTGAGATAAACTACTACTCCTTTACGCTTGATGAGAGTGGGGATGTGTTGGGGGCTATGTCGGAGGTTTTGGGATTGGGAGATGGGGGAGGATTGGATGAGATAGTTGTAGCTATTAGAACCTTGGATAAAAAGCCTATTTTTTTGATAGATGAGGCTGATATGTTTGTGAAGTATGAGAAGGAGCGAGGGTATTATATAACTTCGGTCTTTAGGAAACTATCACAAGAGGGGGAGGCTATGTTTATAATGGCAGGGTTTTGGACTCTATATGAGTATGTTTCGTTGGATTATCAGTCACCTTTGAAGAACTTTGGGAAGCTTATAACATTGGAGGGGTTGGAGTTTGAGGCTTGTCGGGAGTTGATGATTGAGCCTATGGGGAGGATTGGGGTTAGATATGAGAGTGATAGGATTATTGATGAGGTTATTGAGCTTTGTGGGAGGAGAGCTAATTATATTGCTATTGTTTGTGATGTTGTGTTGCAACAGTTGGAGGGGAGTTTGATAAGAGATGAGGATATAGCTAGGGCATTGGATAGTGGGGCTGTGGATATGATGTTGAGAGGTTGGGAGGCTCTCTCTGCCAATCGTGATAGTAATCGGCTTGATAGGCTTATTGTATATCTGACTATAACAAGAGAGAGATTTAGACTAGGTGATGTGACTAGAAGTATCAAAGAACAAGGGCTAAAGATAGATATAGAACGCATCAATGAGAGTTTGGATAGATTGGTTTTGGGCTATGTGATTGGGAAATCTAAAGGGGACTATTTTTATCAAATTCCTCTGTTGAAGCAGAAGCTTTTAGAGGGTGATTTGGAGATTTTGATTGAGGGGGAGGTGGATGGGTTGATGTCTTTATTAGTATAGGAGGAGATTAAAGTTATTGTTTCTTAATTTTGTAGCCCGTTAATCATATATTATAAGATTATTTTATATTTAAAAATCATATTTTTTACACTTTCTTTACACTTTTCTGTTATACTTCGCCAAAACACTCAAAAAGGAGTTTGGATGAACCAACAGATAAAAAAGTTCTCATCGGCTTTGGCTGTAGCTTTGCTCTCTACTGTAGTCTCTAATGCAGTAGATTTGACAAAAGCCTATGATATGCCAGATGCTAGTAAGCTGATAGAAAAAGACCTTCTTCCACCTGCACAAAAGTTTACGATGCCAAAAAGCTGTAAGCTTGATGATATTGGAGCGATTGCACGAGGGGAGTATATCTTTCATAATCTTAATGGCAAAAAGGCAAAAGGTACACCTCCAAAAGGGTTAACTAAATTTATAGAAAAAGATGGCAAGAAAAAGCCGAAGCAGTATGGGAACTGTGTAGCTTGTCACAATATCGAAGGTGCTGTTGGTGGGGGGAATATTGGGCCTGATTTGACCAACTACAAGGCTACATTTGTTGATTCAAAGGTACGAGATGCCAATTTTGTATATCAGAAGATTGCAGACCCACGGATTGATAATCCTGATACGCACATGACTATCAATCTAACAACCAAACTATTTAATGAACAAGAGATTTGCGATATAACAGCTTATGTTATGTCTGTAAAAAAAGCAAAAAAATAAGGAGATAATATGAAAAGAAGAGAGTTTATTCAGAGTATATTCGCAGTATCGGCTGTGGCAATGGTGGCTACACCAACTGTAGCTTTGGCAGAAGATGATAAAAAAGAGAAGAAAAAGGGTCCAAATGATATGAGCTATAGTGAAGCCGAAAAGGTTATCACAGGTGGCAAAGGTGCAAAAGAGTCGGACAAGATTACTCTAAAAGTACCAGAGATTGCAGAGAATGGTGCTGTTGTTCCTGTCAAAGTGATGGTGGATTATCCAATGGAGGAGAAAAACTATGTCAAAGAGATTCATATCCTAAATACAGCAAATGGAAACGCAAGATGTGCAGATGTGATGCTTACACCTGCTAATGACAAAGCCTATTTTGGTACTAGAGTCAAACTAGCAAAGACCCAAGAGGTTGTGGCACTTGTGGGGCTTAGTGATGGAACATTTATCAAGGCTAGTAAGAGTGTTAAGGTAACTATTGGTGGGTGTGGTTGATTTCAGCCCCATAAAACAAAAAATATAAAATATCAAAGGACAAAAGATGGCAGAAGCAAGAAAATCAATGATAAAAATCAAACCAAAAAAGTATAAAGTTGGCGACACTGTAAAGGTGGACTTTATAGTTATTCACCCAATGGATACAGGTACAAAAAAAGACAAAAAGACAGGAGAGGTGAAACCTGCTCACTATATTGATAGCATAACCTTTAGTTTTAAGGGGAAACCATTTACTACTATGAAAATTTGGGAATCTGTATCAACAAACCCATACTTTTCGGTCAACTACAAGATAACGGGAAAAGGTAAAATCACAGTAGACTACACAGATAATCAAGGTGAAAAGAACTCAAAGAGCAAAAAAGTTAAACCAAAAGGATAAACCATGACCAAGCTACTGTTACCTTTGGCTCTTATGGTTACGATAGCGACTGCTGGAGAGCAGTTTGCTATGAGTGATTCTGATAGGGCGATGTATAAAGAGATGTTAGAAAACAACCCTGCTGATATTTTTGTAGAAGAGGGTGGAGAGATTTTAGAAGAGCAATTAGGTGGAGAGGAGGCATTAGCGAAATTTCTAGGAGTCTCTGAAAAGGAGTTACCAAAATATATTGCAGGATTTCCACGATATATCAAAAAACTTGGTAATGTTGTAGGTATAGACCAAGTGATTCAGGCGATGCAAGTAGAGCAAGGTAAAGAGAAGATTAAACTAAAAGACTCCAAGATGTTCTCTATGTTGGCGTATGTAAAGTCACTCTCAAATGATGAGCAGATAAGTATAGATATTGATGCTAATAAACATATCAAAGCCTCTTATGAGTTGGGCAAAAAGACATTTATGACAGCTCGTGGTGGACGAGGATTATCATGTAATAGTTGTCACTCTAGTAGTATTGTGGGGATGATACTACGAACACAGCCACTTCCTGATTTGGGAAAAGCAGGAACAGGAGCTACATGGCCAGCATATAGAATGACAAAATCTAGCCTAAGAACACTTCAGAGAAGATTCCAAGGGTGTATGAAAAATGCTCTACTCAAAGTAATTCCAATCGGCTCAAAAGAGATGGTAGGGTTAGAGGTATATATCTCAACACTAGCACAAAAAGAGAAGAAAGCAATTGCAATACCTAGTTTAAAAAGATAAGGAGAAATTTATGGATATTAACAGAAGAGACTTCCTACAAATCGCAATGGCACTAGGAATAGTTGGCGTTGTAGGTGGAGGAGAAAATCTATATGCAGGTGAAGCAGGAAAAGAGAGGATTAAATCACTTACCTTTTCCGATATAGTTGATTTTGAAGCAAAAGGAAAGGCAACTCTGTTACATATCTGTGACCTACACGCTCATATCAAGCCACTCTATTGGAGAGAGCCATCTACGCTAATCTCAGCAAAAAATCTTGTAGGCACACCAGGGTTTATCTGTGGTGATAGCTTTGAGAAGCACTATGGGATAGAGTCGGGTTCACTTGAGCAGTATTTTGATACTCACAATAACTTTGAAGAGTTAGCTAAAAAGTTTGGAAAGATGGGTGGAATTGCACATATGAAACCGATTATCGACTATGTCAAAAAGAGCAGAGGTGAGAGCAATGTACTTCTACTAGATAGTGGTGACACATGGCAAGGAACAGCTGTAGCTCTAAAAACCAAAGGTGAGGCAATTGTAGATGCTCAAAACTACTTGGGCGTTGATGTAATGGTAGGTCACTGGGAGTTTACCTATGGCAAAGAGAGAGTTATGGAGCTTATCAAAAAGTTCAAAGGTGAGTTTATCTCTCAAAATGTACTTGATAATGACCCCTTTTCTGATACCTTTGAGGAGTCTGTCTTTCCTCCATACACTATCAAAGAGGTAGGTGGGGCAAAGATTGGAATCATAGGTCAATCATTCCCATTTACTTCAACTGCAAACCCAAAGCGATTTACAGAGAATTGGAGTTTTGCACTTCGTCATGAGTCTCTCCAAGAACATGTTGACCATCTGCGTAAAAAAGAGAAAGTTGATTGTATTGTAGTACTTAGCCATGATGGATTCTCGGTTGACCAAGAGTTAGCCAAAAAGGTAAAGGGTGTAGACTTTATCCTAAGTGGACACACACACGACCCAAGCCCAAAACCAATTATAGTTAATGATACAGTGATTATTATATCAGGAAGTCACGGTAAATATATCGGACGGCTAGACCTTGATATAAAAGATAAAAAAGTAGCAGGGTATAACTTTAAACTCATTCCTGTAGCATCAAATCTAATTCCTGCTGATAAAGCTGGTGAGGAGCTTGTAGCCAAGAGCTATAAACCATTTGACAAAGAGCTAAATGAGGTGTTAGGAACAACAAAGGGGATTTTGTATAAACGAGATACTTTCTACTCCACTTTTGACTCTCTAATCGGTCAAGCTATCCAAGATATGGCAAAATCAGATATTGTCTTTACCCCCGGGTACAGATGGGGGACGACAGTTCTGCCAAATGGAAAAATTCTAAAAGATAATGTCTATGAGATGACAGCTATTACCTACCCAGAGGTCTATACTTTTGATTTAAAAGGCTCTGTTATTGCTAAATTGATGGAGGATATAGCTGATAATGTATTTAATGCAAATCCTCTGCTCCAACAAGGGGGAGATATGAGCCGTTTGACAGGGGCTAGTTATAGTATCAAAATAGACGCACCATCAGGCAAAAGAATCTCTGATTTTATGATTGGTGGGAAACCTATTGATGTCAAAAAAACTTATCGAGTCTCATCATGGGGTGGAAACTTGCAGAGTGTGGGTGAGAATATGGATAAAAAAACTCCTGCTGTTTATGAGGTGGTGAGTGACTATATTCGCAAGAAAAAAGTGATAGATATTCCACTAAAATCTAATGTCAAGGTGTTAGATTACTCTTGTGGATGCCCACAAAAAGGTGCTAAGTGTTAGATATTTCGTAGGGTGGTGCATTTATGCCCACCATTTAAACCAATAGATACAAAATTACAAAGGATGTCAAATGAACAGAGGGAAAAGAGTCAAAATCGCTACAGCTTTAATAGTATTAATGGCTACAAATGCAGTGGCAGAAGATAGCAAACACAAATTCTTCGGCTTTTCACAAATCGGCGTTAAAGTCGGAGATGGAGCTACAAAAGATAACCAAAATGGAGATTATAAATTTGAAGCAGACCGAATTCGTCTAGGTTGGAAGTACTTCTCAGGTCCTCTAGCAGGTAAAGTATTTTTGGATTTTTCAAAGGACGGAACAGACAAAGCAGGGGTTGGTGTTCCTGATATGATAAAAGATGCTTTTATCTCATACAAGATGAACAATTCAGCCGTTATAAAAGCAGGTGTTATTAAAACCCCTGTGGGGATGGGGTTCACAATTCCAGGGTGGAATCTTGATGTAATCAAAAGAGGTTTTGATAAAAAGTTAGCATTTGAGAGAGGTTTTGGATTGATGCTATCAGGTCGTGATATTGGTGGAGATGGCAAGGTAAATGGTCTGGAGATGGGACATGAGAGACCTTGGCATGGATTTGGTTATGACATTATGGTAGCAGGTCAAGCAGGAAGAAGTGGAGCAGTAGTCAAAGCAAAATCAGGGGATGACAACGCATATATGGGGCGTGTGATGTATGATAATGGTCAGATACTTCATGTCGAGGCATCTTATGGTGCTTCAAAATCAGCAGGTGGGATAGATACAGATGCCGAGTTAGAGGGGAATCAAGGAACAGAAGAGTACAAAGTAGTAAATGTCGGTATTGATTCTCACTTTGATAGAGCCAATCTCAAAGCTGAATATTATGATGTCCAAAACATAAGAGGAACAGATGGTTGGGATATGAATACTCTAGCTCTTACAGGTACATATTATGTGAGTGATGTTGTCGAACTAGCTCTCAAAGATATTAGGGGAACAGAGACAAAAGATGGCAAAGATTCTGACGCAT
>Ga0256845_1000400_pt1 | contig 41795 bp, 31 predicted proteins | sample RiftiametaG_FD_189101 | JGI IMG/M metagenome (GOLD analysis project Ga0256845, IMG submission 189101) | Tube worm associated microbial communities from hydrothermal vent at the East Pacific Rise, Pacific Ocean - Riftia | ecosystem: Host-associated > Annelida > Integument > Unclassified ...
TAACCTCAACACACTTAACCCAATAAAAAAAGCTAGAGAGCTTGATTTATAGTGAAAAATACACTTGACTTTCTCAATAAAAACAACTACCTTCGCTTAACACAATGTAAATCACATTAAAACGTGACTGACAAGTACGTTGGTAATCATTAAAACTAAGGTAAAAAATGAGAAATATAGTTTTAATAGTAATTATGTTACTGACTTCATTACTATCATTTTCACAAGTAAATTCTTCTTCTCAACTAAAATATGAAAATTGTATTTCAGCCACCTATACTTTTACAAATGGATATGGGGATCAGAATAAAATAACTCTTCATCCATCAATGCAATACGAATATCATGGCTATTGTTACAATAATAAGAATAAAGAAAATCTAGGAAAGTTTTCTATGCATGGACAATGGGGATTAGTTGATAGTACTTTAATAAATATTCTAACTGGAAAAATTGGTCCAGAAACAAGTAAAGATGCAGAATATTATTGCTTTCATATCCAAAATAGTGGGGTTAAAGCTAGCGTAAATATTCTAAAAGGTGAATTAACGTACAGAGGAAATGTCTATAAAAGAGTTGGAGGACCATGTACATTATCTTCAGAACAAAGTTTGGCTAAATCAAATAGCATCAATAATATCACTAACAATAATTATTCAAACCCAAATGCAGAAATTAAATCGGCTACTATTGATTTAATGAACCAGTGGACTCAAAGCTCAGATGATGTCCGAGTAAAAAAAATTGCTGAAAATTTAAATAATGTTCAAGAATCTATTAACATGTTTCAAAAAATTGACCCTGACAATACGGAAGGTTTTGATCAAATTGAAAATTTTGCAATGGGCATTGGAATCATTGCGGGTATGTTTCAAAGAGAAGTAGAAGAAGATCCTAAAAAACAGTATTGGATTAACGGTAAATTGCTTGAACTAACTGATGCAGAAGTAGCTGACCGAGGTATTAAAATTCTAAGATCACCTTATTCCGTACTGGAGGTGATGAAAATTAAAGAGCAAATTGAAGAAAAAATTAGCCTAAATGTTTTTTTTGAAAAGAGGATTGAATTATTTCGTCAACTAATAGCTGATGTAAGTAATGTTAATGAAGATGAAATCCGCTTATTAAAGTCAAAAATTTACCTAGCACACATACAGGGTAATGAACGAAAAAGAGAGTTAGCTTGGATTAATTTACTGAATTCTTTTACTTCTGAAAAAACAGTTAGAATATTTACAAAATTAGAGAAGCTAAATAATAGAATATTAAAATTAATAATTATTGAAAGAGAGGTGCTAAAAGAGGTTCTATTAGATGGCTATTTTTCAATAAACAAGAGTTCTTGGAGAAAAGAAGAGATCATTAATTTTCATGCACAAGGAAAGGGAGACCTTTCAAATAAGTTTATTTTTTCTGAGTCTCCTGAAATATTTATCCAAACAAGAAATCGCTTTTTTCCATCAAGTTTCTGGGATGATCAAGGTCAAGACTTATTGAAACTAACCAAATATATTTCTCCTTCTACAAATCAGACATCATTAACACAAGTAGATTTGTTACCAATAAACATTTATAATGGTTCTTTAGACTCATACAACAATAAAGCTTTTAATTGTTTTATAAATGAAGCCATTAAATTAAAGTCTCCCGTTAGTTTAAATAAATTTAAGTATTCTTCTTCTCTATGGGATCACGCAGCAATGAGTGCTAACATCAACCTTCTTAAAGAGGAACACTTTCAACCAAGTGTATATTTTTTGTTTCTAAAACTTAAGCCAAAACCTTCTAAATATTTATCTGAGGTAATGTTAGGCTCCGAATATGAAGTATCTAAAAAAGAATACTTATCAAGTCTAAAAATTGATATAAATACCGTTCGAACCGCATTAGCAAACTATCATAAGAGAATTAATAAGTTGTCTAATAAACCTATACCTGAGTTGAAATACGTTAAAGTAAGACAAGCATCCAATTTGGATTATAAATATGTTCTTAATATGGACGCTTTTTTTTGGTCTGAGATTGCCAATTATGACCTTAACAGTTATAAGCTAACGAAAAACTCGCTTGAACAAATTAATATTTTAATCTCTTATTTTGAAACGAAGATTGACAATAATACTACTATTGGTGATAACTTGGTCAAGTGGAATGTTTATAAAGGATGGAGAGGTGCTATTATGATGAAACCGTTTATGAGACTTTATCTTTTTAGATATTATATAGAAAAACAATCTGGAATTACGACACATACTGAAAGTGACGAAAGTCTTATTCGAGAAAATTTATATTATGTATTAGAAGACTTTATAAGAACTGAAGGAAACATAGAAATAGCAAAAAATGTTCTTGATGATATTGGAATAGAATAATGATTTATCAACAATATCTAAAAAAAAACGTAGGGCTTTTGGTGGTAAATTGAAAGTATAATGTTTCAAACTCCCTTACGGTTTCTAAGCGTTAAGCGAACCTCCTCAAAAATGACTCCCACAGTATTGAAGATTCTCTTCGCTGTACCCGATAGTCATCGCAGCGAATTCAGATTGCGTACCTTTTCAAAGCACATTCTTTTCTTCATGCTATCGCATTCAAAAAAACGTGCTTTTCAAGACTTTATGAAGTTAACCCAACAAAGCTAGAAACTCATCTTCATTAATGATTTTCACCTCTAGTTTTTCTGCTTTAGCGAGTTTGCTCGGTCCCATATTCTCACCTGCAACAATGTAACTTGTCTTTTTAGAAATAGAACTCGACACCTTTCCTCCATTCTGTTCGATCGTATTTTTTAATTCATCTCTACTAAACTTACTAAACACGCCTGAAACAACAAATATTAACCCTTCTAGTTTAGTTGTCGTATTAGCCAATTGCTCTTCAGAAAGTTCGAACTGTAACCCGTTTTCTCTTAGTTTTTTAATTACTTCCACATTTTCTGTAACAGAAAAGAAATGTATAATGCTTTCCGCAATTTTATCACCTATTTCATCTGCGGCAATTAATTCCTCAAAAGAAGCTCTGATGATGTTATCAATATTCTTAAAATGTTTAGCCAATTTCTTAGCAACAGTCTCTCCTACATAACGAATACCTATACCATATAAAACTCGTTCAAAAGGGATTTGTTTTGCTGCAATTAAACCTTCAATAATGTTATTGGATTTTTTCTCTTTAAAGCTCTCTAAACTAAATAATTGCTCATAGGTTAAACTATATAAATCTGCACTATTTTTTGCTAAATCATTTTCGAATAACAAATCAATAGTTTCCTCACCTAAGCCATCAATATTCAAAGCTTTACGAGAAATAAAATGCTGCATTTTACCTTTAATTTGTGGAGGGCATCCCCACTCATTAGGGCAAAAATGTTTGGCATCACCTTCTTTTCTAATCAATTCTGTTTGGCATTCCGGACAAGCAGAAATGTATTGTGTTGGTTCTGAAAAGATATCACGTTGCGTTACTTCTACTCCAACAATTTTCGGAATAATCTCCCCCCCTTTTTCTACAAAAACAGTATCGTTAACTCTAATGTCTAATTTTTCTATCTGATCGGCATTGTGTAGCGAAGCTCTTTTAACGGTTGTACCTGCCAACAATACTGGTTTTAAATTGGCTACAGGAGTAATTGCTCCTGTTCTGCCCACTTGATACGTAATTTCTAACAATTGAGTAGATACACGCTCTGCTTTAAATTTATAGGCTATTGCCCATTTTGGTGATTTGGCAGTAAAACCAATTTCCTCTTGTCTAGCATAATTATTTACTTTAATTACAATACCATCAATTTCAAAATTGAGCTTATTACGCGCTTTATCCCAATAATTTATAAATTCAAAAACCTCATCAATGTTCTTGCATTTTTTAATTGAATTCAATTTTTCTGTAGGAATTTTAAACCCCCATTCGCCTGCTTTTTGTATGGATTCGTAATGTGTTTTAAATGGCAAATTATCTCCTAAGACAAAATATAAATAACAGTCTAATTTTCGTTGTGATACTACTGCAGAGTCTTGCATTTTCAATGTTCCAGAAGCTGTATTACGAGCATTGGCATATAAATCCTCCCCTATTTCTTCCCGATCTTTATTAAGATTTTCAAACACATCTTTTGGCAAAAAAATCTCTCCTCGTATTTCAAATTCCTCAGGATAATCATTCCCTTTTAATTGCAAAGGAATGGAACGTATCGTTTTTACATTAGCCGTAACATCATCCCCTTGCACACCATCTCCACGCGTAACTGCCTGAAATAATTTTCCATTTTTATACGTGATACCAATCGCTACACCATCATATTTTAATTCGCAAACGTATTCCAATTCATTTTCTACCAACTTTTTAATTCTACTTTCAAAGTCTTCAATATCTTCTTTGCTATAGCTATTTCCTAAAGAAAGCATTCGGTATTTATGTTTTACCGTTGTAAAATTTTTAGTAACAACTCCGCCCACTCTTTGTGTTGGAGAATCCTCAAAAGCATATTCAGGAAATTGCTCTTCTAATTTTTGAAGTTCTACTAATAACATATCAAAATCATAATCTGATATGGTTGAGTTAGAAAGCACATAATAGTTGTAATTATATGTTCTTAATTGCTCAGAAAGTTCTTCTATTTTTTGTTTTACGGCTTCTTTTTTCATTGAAATAGTATGATGAAGTTCAAATTTAATTAATTATTAATGCTAATAGAATATAAATCCTTATTCATTCATCATTCAACACTCATAATTGCTAATTTTGTAAAATGGAACAGCTAAAAAAAGGAAAACAATTTTTTGAGAATCAAGAATATGAAGAAGCAATTTCTATTTTAACAGCTTTTTTAAACAAACAGCCAACTAATGCTGATGCTCTTTATATAAGAGCAATGAGTTACCGTAAGGCTGAAAAATTTGACAATTCTATTGCTGATTTTACTACTATTTTAAAAAGATTACCTGATGAGGCTGCATTAATTTGTGAAAGAGGGATTTCTCATTTCCACAATAAAGACATTGAAGCTGCAATGATAGATATGAATGCTGCGGTAGATTTAGAACCCGAAAATCCTTTTAGATATTCTAGTAGAGCATACATTAGAGCAAAAACAGACATTGATGGTGCTATGGCAGATTACGAAAAAGCTGTAGCATTAGACCCTAAAGATGAAATTGCCCTAAACAACTTAGGCTTACTACAAGAGAATGCAGGAAAAATGAGAGCTGCAAAAAATAGCTTTAAAAAGAGTAATGAGATTATTGGTTACGACCCAGAGAAGAGAAATGAAAAAGAAGGAAACAGGGAAGAGAAAATAGACGAAAGAGAAAAGGAAAAAGTAGATTCTTTAAGCAAAACTATGTTAAGTGTATTTACTTCAAAACAGACTAGAGAAGAATATTTTCAGTTTTTAAAATCAATGTTTAAGAAATAAAAATAAATAACCATCATTAAAAGGTGTTACATTAGTATAGGTTTCTCCGTTATATAACAGCTGTTTTTCTCCTTTTGTTGACACAATACAATCAACACTACCTGCTACCGAAAGTGATTCACTTATTCGACAAGAATTAATATGAATTGAATTTATCTCTTTTCTATATACATCATTAAAAAGTTGGTATTCCATATCATAACTACCCATCATTAAGCCAATATTTTTAAATTCTTTTAAATCAATTATATCTTTAACAACCTCATAATCTTTATGATAGCGTAAAAATCGACTAAAATTCTTTTTATAACGACCATCTGTAACCTTTATGCCTGAAGTAAAGGGTTCCCAGGTTATAAAAGGTCTACTATAATTAAACAACAAAATAGTTACAGCATGAATTACCATCCCTGTAACTACCCCATAAAATAAAACCTTCAAATCAATAATTTTCGTTGAAAAATAAGCCAATACAATACTATAAAAAATAAAAAAGGGAACATGTGTTTTAACAAATGGCTGCCATTTTAAATAAAAAGAAAAAATAAAAAAAGAAAAAATAATAGCTATCCAAAAAATCAACAACAATTTATCTATTTTCCTAAAATAGAGAATCATTACAACACTACTCAACAGCATTAAGAATGCATAAAGTGGATTTGCACCATTATTTTCATGAGTAGCTAACGGATCTATAGAAAAATCTGCATAACTATTTTTTGGATTATTAATATCAATACCTAGTAAATGATGAATCTTTTCTGTTATTGCCAGCGAAACAGGAGCAACTTTTGGTACACCAAACTGATTGGTAACGTTACGCAACACATTAGAAAAAAGAGATGCTACAGAGTAATCCTCATTCAAGTAAATATTGTTAATACTTGCATTTGTTCCTAATACATTTGAAGTTAGCTGGTAGTTTCTAGTGTAATGCCCTACATTTATAGCTGCAAATAACACTATTGTTAATGCATAATTATACCCATTAAATTTTATTTTTTTTGATAGTATCTTATAAAAAAAAAGAACTAGCCAAATAATAACAAATGAAGATAAGTAAACATAAGCAATACTCTTTGTAGCAACAGACAACCCTAAGCTAATACCTAAAAACATAAAAGAATAAACATCTTGATTTCTTAACGTTTTTATCATAAAGTAAATACTCATCACCATAAAAAATGAAAGTACCAACTCGGTATGCGTACTTGAAGCTAATAATATCGCTTCGGGTATACATAACATCACAAAAAAAGAAAGGAGCTGTCCTAACCTATTAATATTTAAAGATTTAGAAACCAAACTCACACCAATGGCTGTTGAAAAAAAGTAAAATAAGGATACCGAATTGGACAGATAATCACTCCCTACAAGTAAATTTAATGTTAAAATAAATTGCTCTGAAAACGGAGGTGAATTTAATTGTGGAAAAACGGGAGTTCTGTAATGTGACAAGTTTTCGTTTTGCACCCAATGAACAATTCTTGCCATATGATATGCCAATGCATCCCAATTATTTGGAGGATAAATTATTCCTTGTAAAAACACTCCAACAAGAATGAAAACAACAAATACAACTAAAAATTTCTCTAGTTTATTAAGGCTTTTTAAAGAAGCCTTAAATTTACTTTTAAACTCCGAGAAGCTGTGATATAGCTTTCTTTTAATGATAAAAACAAGTAAAACAATAGCTATAAAACCCCACACAACAACTAAACTTAAATAGTTTAATGAGTTAAAGAGACTTAAAATTTCGGTTGTAAATAATATGGCTAAAGAAAAGAATAAAATGGCTTTTACTATTGAAAACCTTATTTGCTGCACTTGCATATTTGCAACTACAAACCCTAAAAATCCAATTAATAATAATAAAATTGCCATCAAATAAAAGTACTTTTTTATTTGCTTTCAACTACTGTTGCGATACAAGATTCGCACAAACAATTATTATAGTTTTCTCGTAATGCTTTAAGTTGCTGTTCCGTTAATTGATATTGATTACACCAACAAGAATTTCCTGCATCATTACACGTAAAATCTACACCACATTTTGCACATTTTTTATATTTAACTTCTCCCATATAGCTGCTAAAATTAATTTTTTTAAGATAGATTTCTAAACTATTTCAGTATAAATTATAATCCTATAAGTTGTAAACTCATAAAACGTGAGTATTTACATTCTCAATTAAAAATGATACTTTCGCTTACCTATATAACAACAAAAATAAATCGAAAGTGAGATAACTTTAATCTCTTAATAAAAAAATATTGCGAAAAGATATACCTAAATATGAGTTTAATAACGCTCAAAACATCGAGTTTGAATTAACATCAATTAGTGATATTCTGAAAAAAAGCAAGTCAGAACTTACCATACCACATAGACAGAATTTTTACGGCCTATTTTTCTTTACAAATTCTAACGGTAAATACTATGTAGATTTTAAAGAATACAACATAAAAAAAGATACTCTCTTTTTTATCTCTAATGAGCAGGTTCATTATTTTAAAGATATTGATAAAACAGAAGGAAAAATAATTCTTTTTACAAACTCATTTCTCGAAAACGATTTCCTTATTGAACAAGTCTTTGAACAAAACATTGGAAACCCTATGCTTTCAATAAATACTCAACAGGTAAAAGAATTTAATCTTTTGATTTCTCAAATCAAATCTATATATACCTCGTCAAAGAAGATGAAAGTAGATATTTTAAAAAAATTTTTAGAGATTATTTTATTAGAAACATTTTTAGTTAACCAAGAATTCTATCCAACTCAAAGCATAAATTACAAACGTTTTATTCAATTTAAAAAAGACCTCAAAAAGCACTTTAAAAACGAAAGAGGTGTTACTTTTTATGCAGAAAAACAATATATCACCGCAAAAACTTTAAACATTGCTACAAGAGATATTATTGACAAAAGTGCTAAACAATTTATAAGTGATTATATCATCTTATTAGCAAAACGAATGCTCATCAAATCTAACACGAATCAAATTTCGTATGAATTAGGTTTTGATGAACCCACAAACTTTGTGAAATTTTTCAAAAACAAAGAAGGAATTAGCCCTACAATGTTTCAAAAAAAACAGAAATAAACCTATTTACACTCTTCCCAACAACAAGTTGTTCCAATTTTACCATTCATTGGAGTATTCCTACCTTTTCAAACTAACGCACCCTAAATACTTTTGCAGTATAATTTATATACAAACAAAATAACAATTTATGGTAAAAACAATTTTAAGTGGTATCGCATTATCAACACTAATTTGGTCGTGCTCTACATCACAAAACAATCAAACAGAAACAACTAATAAAAACGAAAAGATGGAAACAAAAACAAACAAACAAAAAGTTATAGAATTACTAAACAGTATAGAAAATGGAGATCAAAATCCTGTATCATATATCAATTCAAAAAACTACAAACAGCACAATTTAGCTGTAGGTGATGGATTAGCAGGTTTTGGCGAAGTTTTAAGCCAACTACCTAAAGGAAGTGCCAAAGTAGAAATAATTAGGGCATTTGAAGATGGGAATTATGTGTTTACTCATACAAAATATAACTTTTTTGGTCCAAAAGCAGGTTTTGATATTTTTAAATTTGAAGATGGTTTAATAGTTGAACATTGGGATAATTTACAAGATATTTCAGAGGGGAGCGTTTCAGGAAGAACACAATTTGATGGAAGTTCTGAAATTGCAGATCTTCAGAAAACTGATGCCAACAAAAAGTTAGTTAAAGGATTTATCTCAGATGTGCTAATGGGCAACAATCCAGAAAAAATAACCGATTATATTTCTACAGAAAAGTATTTACAACACAACCCTAATGTAGGTGACGGTTTAGCAGGTCTTGCGAAAGCTATTGGCGATTTAGAAAAAATAGGAATGCCAATGAAATTCACTAAAAACCATAAAGTGCTTGGTGAGGGTAATTTTGTTTTATCTGTTTCAGAAGGTAAGTTCTTAAACAACCATGTAGCATTTTATGACTTATTTAGAATAGAAGATGGTAAAATTGTTGAGCATTGGGACACGATAGAAGAAATTCCTGAGAAATCGGAATGGAAAAATGATAACGGAAAATTTTAAACAAAAGTAACGATAAAAAAAGTGCAAGCCAAATATAGCTTGCACTTTTTTTGTTTTCAAAAAAAACATAAACAAAATGTTAAATCACGCTCTTCATTATTTCAGATAACAACAAACATTTAAGGATGCTGTTATCTGTTTTTACAATTCTTTCATTTTCTCTATTGCTTGGCTTTTATAAAAGCCATTTTCATCAATAATTTGTTGTAGTATAGTTTTTGCTTTTATCGTTTTATTTAATCCAATTAAGCTTTTAGCTTTATACCATTTTGCTTCTTGGTTAAACATTTTATTATCGTGTACCAAAACCAAGTCAAACTTATCTTTTGACGCATTAAAATCAGCTAAATTATAAAAAGAAATTCCACCATAAAACAAGGCATTAATATCTTTAGGGTGACTTTTTAAAATCAATTCAAATTGATTGATTGCCATTTGATAGTTATTGTTTTTAAGTGCTTTAATTCCTGATTCTAAGGTTTGTTTATAGGTTATTTCAACAGTATTTTTAAGACTCTCTTCTTTTGCTTTGTTTTTATCAAATTTCGTTTCATAATCAGAGCTCATTACTTCTTGTTCTACAGACTTTTTAAATTCATATTCATTTTGATATTCTGCAGCATAATCATAAACTTTATAAGAATATAAATCATACGTATTGCTCAATTTGTATGAAGTATTTCCAGAAACACTTGCCCCTTGAGATGCAGCAGAAGGCACATTTCTTGTTGATTTTTTAGCATTACTTGATCTATCTTTAACCTTTTGTCTTGCCTTTTCTTGTTCTTGAATTGGAGCAACATCACCCATTTCTATAGTAGATAAACTTTCAGTTCTTGTAACTGTGCTTTCAACACTATTATCACTATCTAACCGATTATTAACAGTCGCCTCTGACTCAACAATAGCCACTTCATCTTCAACTTCATACAGCTCAACCTCATCAAGCACTTCAAAATATTCAGCCTGTACTTTAATAATTTCTGCAGAAGCAACTTCAACATCTTTATCAGCAACAACTGCATCTGTTACAATAGTGTTTTCATTATCTTCTAGTACAGGTTCTTCGGCAGTTAATCCACCTTTAGCTAAAGCCTCTTTTTTATTTGCTTTGTTATTAATAAAATTTTCAGGTGCTAATTCTTTTTCTATAGTGGTTGGATTATCGTTAGCTGCTAAATTATGCTGCGCTAGTTTATCACCAAAATTAGTTACTGTAAAGTATGTTCCAAAAGCAATAATAGCTACAGAAGCTGCTACCATTAAATTTCTCATAACAGAAGATTTTTTAGTTCCTCCACCTGCTCTAAAATCAATTTTACTATCAATTGCAAAAAGAATAGATGAATTTGTTGCCATTTTCATTCCTTCAAAAGCATCACTACACAACTCACAATCGAGCATATGTTTTTCTACTTCATACAATTCTTTTTTAGAAAGCTGCTTATTGATGTACCTAAGCATAGTTTCCTTTGAGATGCAAGTCGTATTTGAAAATATGTGGTTATGTAATTCTTTCATTTTTTTAAGTTTAACCTAACATGGTGTTAGCTAAATTTCTTTTTCCATTTTGGATATAACTTTTTACTTGTTTAACAGTAAAGCCAGTTTCTTCGGCTACTTCATTGTAACATTTTTCTTGTAAAAAAAAGAGTTCTATGCAAACCCGTTGCTCAGGCTTTAAAGTTGTTAATGCTTGCTCCATTTTGGTAAGCACTACTTCTTTTTCTTCCTTTTCGTGAATAGCAAATGGTGCGGCAAAAGTCTCTTCGTGTTGGTAAGTTGCTTCATATTCGTTTACTCGTTTTTGTTTGGTTTGTTGTTTTCTTAAAAACATCAAACAATGATTACGAGCTACACTGTGCAACCAAGATTTAAAATTAGCAATATCATGCTTTTTCAGGTCTTCTAACAGGTTTTCAAAAATTTGCAAAACAGCATCTTTACTTTCCTCTTCGTTTTTCAAGTATTTAAGACTAACACCATAAACCAAGTGAGAGTATCGTTTATACAATTCTCCCACCAAGGAGTTATCACCCGTTTTTTTATAACGGGCAATTAACTCATTGTCGGTATATGCTGCTATTTTTTTAGTCTTAAATAAACGCATTCACAATTTTATTGATTAAATTTTTGTGCGTAATCGTAGTAACTTTTTGTTTCTACAACAATAACTCCTCCTGTAACATCTCCATAAGCTGCAGGAACGCCTCCAGTATAAACTTTTATCGAACCTATTGCTAAACCAGGTATTCCAATACCTCCAGTAATAGATTTCATCCCATCAGTAATAAATTGAGTAGATTGTGGTCGCGATCCTCTCATATAAACATCCTTACCATTTTCTGCTACAGTTACCCCTCCAATCTGACCAACAATTGCTATCGGATTATGTTTCTGAGGGCTATCTGCTATCGTTTTTGCGGATATTATTTGAACATAAGGTTCGTCCTTATCTATTAGAGGAATAATATGTTCTACAACTATAAAGTCATCCATAGTTATAGTAGATGAAACTAAGTCTGCATTTACATAGCTAATCCTGTTAGAATAAACATTAACATTTCTGATTGCTTTTTTTTGATATCCAATCACACTCAAAAACACTTGATGTATTCCAGAGCTAACTGGTTTAATAGTATATTTTCCATCGGGATCTGTTACCGATCCTAATTTCACACCCCCAATTTCAATATAAACTGCTGCCCCAAAAATTGGATCTCCCGTTTTCTCATCTTTAACAATTCCTTTTATTTCTCCTGTTTGAGAAAATCCAACACTGATAATAAACAGTACGGCACTTGATAGTAATAATAGCTTTTTCATAGTTTCTAGGTTTTAAAATTAGTAATTAATTAAATAGTTTTTTTAAGAATTCTTACTCTTTAGATGCAAACTACTTTCAAATTCCATGAAAAAAGTTAAACTATTTTTTCAAACCTCTATTTTCATCAAGTAAATCAACCGTTTATCAATAAAAACACTTTTCTCCTTAATTTTTTAATTAATTTCGAAACTGCTTAACCTAATACTAGTAAGATGAATAATTTTAATAAAACAATTTTAGGAATTACGGCTGTTGCTTTTACAGTGGCTTGTGGTAATGATCCTAAAGAGAAAGTAGCTACTGCAGATAAAAAAGACAGCACACCTGCTTTTGATATCAGCCAAATAGATTCAACCATTCACCCATGCGATGATTTTGAGAAATTTGCAGTAGGAAACTGGTTAAAAGATAACCCTGTACCAGAATCTGAAGGAAGATGGGGAAGTTTTAATGTGCTTAACGAATCGAATGAGATTAAATTAAGAACAATTATAGAAGATGCAAAAAGTGCTAAAGCGGAAAAAAACACTCCACTACAACAAGTTGGAGATTTTTACACTTCGGCTTTAGACTCTACAACTGTTAACGAATTAGGTTTTACACCTATAAAACCATTAATTGCTAATATTGATAACGTAAACGATATTCAAAGCTTAGTAGAAACTATGGCCGAAACACGTAAGTTTGGTTCTGGATCTATATTTTCTAATTATGTAGGTATCGATTCTAAAAACAGTTCACAATACATTACCTATTTATCACAAGGTGGTTTAGGTTTACCGGATAGAGATTTTTATTTCCCTAAAGATGAAAAAGGAAAAGAGATTTTAGCTGCTTACGAAAAACACATTGCAGCATTATTTACCTTGATAGGAGATAACGAAACACTGGCTAACGAAAATGCTAATAATGTAGTAACATTAGAGACAGAGTTGGCTGATTATTCAATGGATAGAGTTACACAAAGAAATCCAATGGTAACTTATAACAAAATGAGTATCGAAGAAATTCAGAGCTTATGCCCTAGCATAAATTGGAAAAGCTATTTTGCTGCTGCAGAATATGATGTTAATCAAATAAGCGATTTAGTTGTTCGCCAACCAGATTATTTTAAAAACTTAGATAAAGCCTTAAATAACACTTCTATTGATACATGGAAAACATATATGAAATGGCATTTAATTAATGACTTTTCTAGTAATTTAAGTATCGATTTTGAAAAACAATATTTCTCTTTCTATGCAACTACTCTTAGTGGTGTTACGGTTATGAAGCCAAGATGGAAAAGAGCTTTATCTAAAGCGAATAATTATGTTGGCGAGCAAATTGGGAAACTTTTTGTAGAAAAACATTTTCCTGAAGAATCTAAACAAAAAGTGTTGGATTTAATTGCGAATATCAATACAGTGTTTAAAGAAAGAGTGCAACAACTAGATTGGATGGGAGAAGAAACAAAAGTTAAAGCGCTTGAAAAACTAAGTAAATTCACCTACAAAATTGGTTACCCTGACCAATGGAAAGATTATAGCGCTGTTGATATTGATGCAAAATCGTTGATACAAAACGTTATGAATGCAAATTATTATGGATACAAAGAGAATGTTTCTCGCTTAGGTAAACCTATTGACAAAGGAGAATGGGGAATGACACCTCAAACCATTAATGCATATTACAACCCAAGAATGAACGAAATTGTTTTTCCTGCGGCAATTTTACAACCTCCATTTTTTAACCCTGATGCTGATGATGCTATTAATTATGGTGGTATTGGTGGTGTAATCGGACACGAATTTTCTCACGGTTTTGATGATCAAGGAAGTAAATCTGATGGTGATGGAAACCTTTCTGATTGGTGGACTGCAGAAGATAGAGCAAACTTTAACAAGCGTACTGCTAAATTGGTTAACCAATTTAACAAATACGAAGTTCCTGGAGGAAACCATGTAAATGGAGAGTTAACTTTAGGAGAAAATATTGCTGATATTTCTGGTATTACATTATCTTATTATGCTTTAGTAAAATCTTACGAAGGAAAAGAAGAACCTGCATTAATTGATGGTTACAACTACAAACAACGTTTCTTTTTAGGCTGGGCTCAAGTATGGCATGGTAACGCTAAAGATGACTTTTTAATTAATCAAGTTAAAACTGATCCACATTCGCCAACTCGTTTTAGAACAATTGGACCATTAAGCAACTTAGTAGAATTTCAAGAAGCTTTTGGATGTAAAGAAGGCAACATGATTGCTCCTGATAGTTTAAGAGTTAAAATTTGGTAATTTATTGCACATTGAGCGAAGCCGAAATGCGCAATAAATTATAAACGAATTACATTTACAATTGTAATTGATTAAAAATATCCCGATAATAATAATATCGGGATATTTTTTTAGAACTAAAAAAACACTGCCATACTTTGAATTTAAAAGACGAATACAGCACTAAATTTATAACTGAATTAGCAACTCAATTAAAATCAATTGATACTAATTTTAATCACCTATCTTTTTCTGATAGTATTTTAAATAAAGATTGGAAAAATAAAGAGTTAAAAGAACGTATGCGATGGGTTACAGAAAACTTGCATAGCCACCTTCCTTTTTCTTATCAAAAACAAATTGAATGCCTTTCTAAAATAGCACCTAATTTTAAAGGCTTAACTGCCATCATATTTCCCGATTTTGTTCAAGTTTATGGGTTAGATGATTTAAACACTTCATTAATAGCTTTAGAATTATTTACCAAGCACTCTACTTCAGAATTTGCTATTCGTCCATTTATTATTAAGCACCCTAAAAAAACAATGCAACAACTGTTAGTTTGGAGTAAAAATGACAACGAGCACCTAAGAAGACTAGCAAGCGAAGGTACACGACCAAAATTACCTTGGGTTCCAATTTTAACAGATTTTGTTAATGACCCTTCTCCTAATCTACCTATTTTAGAAAACCTTAAAAATGATACTTCCTTATATGTAAGAAAAAGTGTTGCCAATCACATTAATGACATTTCTAAAAACCAGCCTAAATTAGTGTTAGAGTTGGCTAAAAAATGGCATGGAAAAACAAAAAATACTGATTGGATTGTAAAACATGCTTTGCGTACGCTCTTAAAAAAAGGAGATAAAAAAGCTTTAGCAATTTTTGGTTTAGATGATTCATCAAACATTAGCATCAAACAACTAAAACTATCTAAAAACACTATAAATATTGGAGATTTTATTTATTTTGAATTTGAAACCATTAACGCATCTAACACCAAAAGAAACCTAAGAATAGAATATAGCATAGATTATGTTAAAGCTAATGGAAAAACATCTGCAAAAGTTTTTCAAATTTCAGAATTTACACTTGCTGCAAATAGTAAAAAAGCTTTTAAACGTAAACAATCTTTTAAAGAATTAACTACTCGAAAACATTACTCCGGTGCACATCAAATTAACATTATTGTTAATGGGGATATTAAAGAATCTATTCAGCTTGAGTTAAACAATTAATTCACTTCAAACAAATCATATCCAATTGTTAACGCTATTTTTGTTGTTATGAAAAATGAGTTGAGAATTATTTTTATGGGTACGCCCGATTTTGCTGTAGAATCATTAAAAATTTTAGTTGAGAATAAGTACAACATTGTTGGTGTGATTACTGCTCCTGATAAAAAAGCTGGAAGAGGTCAAAAAATAAATGAATCGGCAGTTAAAAAATATGCAGCAGCTCAAAACTTAAACATACTACAACCTACCAACCTAAAATCTGAAGAATTTATAAACGAGGTTAAAACACTAAATGCTAACCTTCAAATTGTTGTTGCTTTTAGAATGTTACCCGAAGTAATTTGGAATATGCCAGAAATAGGCACTTTTAATTTACATGCTTCTTTATTACCTCAATACCGTGGCGCTGCGCCAATCAATTGGGCAATTATTAATGGAGAAAAAGAAACAGGTGTTTCTACTTTTTTCTTACAACATAAAATTGATACCGGAGATATTATTGCTCAAGAAAAAGTAACTATTGGCGAGAATGAAACTGCAGGAGAATTACATGATAGTTTAATGTTGTTAGGTAAAGACTTAGTTTTAAAAACTGTTCAAGATATTGAACATGATAATGTTTCTCCATTTCCACAAAATGAAAACCAAGAGCTAAAAGAAGCTTTTAAAATTTTTAAACCTTTTTGTAAAATAAATTGGCAGAATCCTATTTCAGAAATACACAATCATATTAGAGGATTAAGTCCCTACCCAACTGCTTGGACTGAATTTAAAAACAAAGAAACAGGAGAGTTAATTTCTTCTAAAATTTTTAGAACAGAGAAAGAGCTGGTGCAACATGATTCAGCTTTAGGAACAATTATCACATCAAAAACAACTTTAAAAATTGCCGTAAATGGTGGTTACATCAATATTATTGAAATGCAATTGGCAGGTAAAAAAAGAATGGAAATGGCTGCTTTATTAAATGGTTTTGATTTTAATAACTACACCTTAATTTGAAAATATTTTCGTTTTTAAAATATTACAAGAACCTCGAAAAACACATTATTCAATTTATTGTAGCTGAGTTTTTTTTACAACTCATTAATGCTGCATTTATGACCATTATGCTCATTTATATGGAGAAAATGGGTTACAAAGATTACGAATCTGCCTCTTTTGTTTCTTTTCGGTTTTTAGGTGTTTTATTATTTGCATTCCCTTTAGGCTTAATTATTAAAGGCAGAAGGTTAAAACCTATTTTTCAAATATCCTCTATTGCAACACCAATTTTAGCACTTCTTATTTTAGAAGCAATTAGTCAACAAAATGATATTTTATTATACGCTAGTTTATTTTTATGGGGAATTAGTTTTACCGGAATACAAATAACTGCTTTACCTTACATTTTAAGAAATGCAAATCCCGAAACTCATACTGAGGCCATAACACTCAGTTATTCTACCTGGAGCGTTGCAGGAATTGTAAGCGGTATTATTATTTACGTATTAAAAAATATTAATCCCATTGTTTTTGATGAAAAACTCATTTTACAAATAATTACCATTTTAAGTTTTTTATGTGCCATCATTATTTTTAACATCAAACAAAAAGAAATAGTTCCTGAACTGAAGAAAAAAAGAACTGATTTAGGTGATTTTGATTGGATCATCATTATTAAAGCACTAGTACCTACTTTAATAATTGCAATTGGAGCAGGTTTAACCATTCCTTTTATTGGCTTATTCTTTTTTAAAATCCATGGATTAGATTCCGATCAATTTGCACTATTAAGTGCTTTTGCAACAGCCATTGTTTTTGGTGTAGTATTATTAGTTCCAATTATCAAAGAAAAACTAGGTTATAAAAAAGCAATTCCAACAACACAACTCATAGCTATTGCAGCATTAATATTATTGGCTTTTACCGAAGTTATGGAGACATGGTTTGCCATTTATTTAGCCATTTTTGCATACCTATTAAGGCAACCACTAATGAATATGGCAGGTCCTATGACTTCTGATTTGGTAATGAAATATGTAGGAGAAAAAAACAGAGAAATGATGAGTGCTTTAACTGCTGCAGTTTGGTCGGGCAGTTGGTTTATTAGTTCTCTAATTTTTCAATTCTTAAGAGCTTATGGATTAAGATATATTTACGTTTTCTTAATCACATCTTTACTCTACCTTTTTGGTGTTTTTATGTACTATTTGCTGATTTTAGACTATGAGAAGCAAGAGAAGTTTAAATAAATTAATTTTACTTTTAAAGAAACAAGCAACTTCACCTAAAACTTTTAAAAATGCCAAAAACAGAAACACAAACTTTAGTAGAGATGCTTGAGTTATCTAGAGATTTAACTAAATTTTATCTTAGCAAACTAAAAGATAAAGACATCCACAAAACTTTTGAAGTTGAAGGGATTCAATTAAACAGCATTTTATGGTTAATGGCACACATTACCGTTTCTGAAAACTGGTTACTACTTGTTTGTACTGGTGGTGACCGTGTAAAAATTCCGTGGGCACGACAATTTGGTTTAGGATCTGAAATTCCTAAAAAAGAGGATTGTCCACCATTTGAAGAAGTGCTCGATTATTTTTATCAAGTTCATAAAAAAGCAACAACATACATTAGTCAACTTACCGATGAAGACTTAGGGAAACCAACCACCAATGGAATTAATTTTGGAGGAGAAGATTCTGTTAGAGCCATTATTAAGCACGCCATCAGACATGAAGGAACTCATACAGGCCATTTAGGTTGGCTATGTAAACTGTACGGTATTAAAACGATATAAGTTAAAAGAAACACTCCATATATATAGTAATAAAAAAATTATTCGTACTATTGTACTATCAGATTCCTGATAACGTTATAATCACAAAAAAATTATTAATCATTTAAAATAGCCTCTTAATAGATAAGAAGCACAATTAAAACCAAAATCAAGCTGCAGTTCTTGCAGTATAATCAAACTCATTTTGATTTAAACACATTACAAACATATGTACGACATTATTGAATTAAACAAAAAGCTAGTTGGAGAACTTCGAGAAGTAGCTAAAAAATTACAAGTAGCTAAAGCTGACAAATTAAAAAAAGAAGAATTAGTTTACGCTATACTTGACCAACAATCAGTAACTCCTCCTAAGAAAGAAGCAAAGCCTGTAGAAAAAAAAGAAATTCCTAAAAAAAGAGTTCCTGCAGGATCTTCTAAAGGAAGCACATCAAAACCAAAAAGAAAAAGAATAGCAGTTGATAAACCTGAGCTTTTTAAAGATGTAGATACTACACCTGTAAAAACTCCAGAGGCTTCACCAATAGCAAAACCTACTGAACCTACTGCTCCCATAAAAAAAGAAAACAACGCACAAAAACCTGCAGTTGCAGCGCCAAAAGCACAAGAGCAAAAAATTAACAAGCCAGCGCAACCTGTTAAAGCAGAAAATAAACCAGTTCAAAAACCTGTTCACGCCCATAATCCAAACCCTAACAAACCGTCACATCAAAAAGACAACAGGAATAAAGGAAACGAGAATAGAAACCCAAACCAAAATAGAAATCAAAACAAACCAGAAGATCATGGTTATAATTTTGATGATATTATTGTAAGTGAAGGTGTTTTAGAAACTATGCCTGATGGTTATGGTTTTTTAAGATCTTCTGATTACAATTATTTAAATTCTCCTGATGATATTTATGTATCTCAATCTCAAATTAAATTATTTGGGTTAAAAACTGGTGATACTGTTAGAGGTAGTGTTCGTCCTCCAAAAATTGGAGAAAAATATTTCCCATTAATCAAAGTAGTTTCTATCAACAATAGAACACCTGATGTTGTAAGAGATAGAGTTCCTTTTAAATATTTAACACCTATTTTTCCTCAAGAAAAATTAAATTTAGTAAGCGCTAAAAACCCTTCACTATCTAATAGAGTAATTGATTTATTTACACCTATTGGAAAAGGACAAAGGGGAATGATTGTGGCACAACCAAAAACTGGTAAAACCACTTTATTAAAAGATGTTGCTAACGCAATTGCAGAAAACCATCCTGAAGTTTATTTATTGATTTTATTAATTGATGAACGACCAGAAGAGGTTACTGATATGGCAAGAAATGTTGATGCAGAAGTTGTTGCATCTACATTTGATGAGCCTGCTGAAAAACACGTTAAACTGGCTAATTTAGTATTAGAAAAAGGTAAACGTATGGTAGAATGTGGTCACGATGTAGTTATCTTATTAGATTCTATTACTCGTTTAGCAAGAGCCTACAATACGACATCTCCATCTTCAGGAAAAGTACTTTCTGGTGGTGTTGATGCAAATGCATTGCACAAACCAAAAAGATTTTTTGGTGCTGCACGTAAAATTGAAAATGGTGGTTCTTTAACTATTATTGCAACAGCATTAACAGAAACTGGTTCTAAAATGGACGAAGTAATCTTTGAAGAATTTAAAGGTACTGGTAATATGGAGCTTCAATTGGATAGAAAAATATCTAATAGAAGAATTTATCCTGCTATCGATATTATTTCTTCAAGTACAAGAAGAGAAGATTTATTATTAGGACAAGATGTTACGCAATTGATGCACATTTTAAGACACCATATTGCTGATATGAATCCTGTTGAAGCAATGGAGTTCATCAAAAACAGAATGCAAAACACAAAAAATAATGAGGAATTTTTAATCTCTATGAAAGGAGGTTGATTATTTTAAAATTGTGAACTATAATTTTTGAGTGTTGAATTATAAAAATTCAACACTCAAAATTCAACATTAAATACATTACCCCATGTTTAAAAACCCTTTTCAAGTAGCTGTTAGTTTTGCTGTTGTAGCATTAGTAATTAAACTAACTATTTTCACGCTAGGTATGCAGCATGGTGATATGGAGAATTACATCTTTTTCATCTACCTGTTTTTACTCTTACTAGCTATCCTTTACGGAATAAAAACAAACCAGGCTAACCAAGAAAACGCTACAACTTTTGGAGATGATTTTAGAACAGGAGCAAGAACCGCTTCTTTCTTTGCAATTATTATGTTTGCTATAACTTTTATGTATTACAGTAATATTGACCCCGATTTTTTTCCAACAAAACAACAACCTTACATTGATGCTATCTTAGATATGGCTGAAGAAAAATTACAAGAAGGCACTCCTAAAAAAGACGTTATAAAAGGACTATCTGAAAGTATATCAAAAGTAAAACAACAACTTTCTCCTTACGCCCACTCTATGTTAACTTTATTTGGACTGGTATTTATTGGCGTATTTAATGCTGCTGTTTTGGCATTTATGATGAAAAAGTTTCCTACTCTTAAATAAGATTAGAAGCTATTAAACATTTATTGTTTTCCCACTTTCCCTTTAAGTTTTCATTAGGAATAATAACACCATCACAATCTAAATAATTACCATTTTTATCAATTTTGATAATCTTACATTCTCCATTTTTTATTGCTGCAATAATAAGCTGCATATAATCTGTTTTCTGGGATGTTTTAGCAATTTTGATTCCAATATAATTATTATACAAGTCCATTTCTGAGCTTATCTTATCTGGGATTACACCATCTTCATTTTTTCTTTTTTTGAAATCTTTATAGTTCCCTTTTTCGTGTGCAATTCCAAGCCTCTTAGCTTTTCTCCAACCAATCTCCCTACTCAATAAAGCCATCCAATAGGTATGTCTAAACGCATCAACTTGTTGCCCATTTCCACTCCCAACCAACATACTATCGTTTTTAATTTGATTAGTCATTTTTCGAGTTTCATTAGATATTAAATAAGCTTTTTTAGCTACAAAAGGGTGACAAAAAACCCAACGTTTTTCGGGTGAACTTAATTGTTTAAATTTTTGAAAACTTGTTTTTTGAGCAAAGAAATTCAAAAACAGAAGTAAAAAGCAAGTGGCAAGTACAAATTTCAGTTTCATAAATCTTCTTATTAATAGCTAAAATACTTATATAATTGGTATGAAAAACAGATTTTTTAAGCTATTTTTGTGGCGATTGTAAAAATTAAGATTTAATTCAAAATATAAGATATGGCGCAAGTAGAATTATTAATGCCTAAAATGGGAGAAAGTGTTGCTGAAGCAACGATTACAGCATGGTTAAAAGAAGAGGGTGACACCATTGATGCAGACGAATCGGTAGTAGAAATTGCTACAGACAAAGTTGATTCTGAAGTACCATCTACTGCTGAAGGAGTTTTGATTAAAAAATTATTTAACGAAGGCGATGTAGTTCAAGTAGGGCAAGCCATTGCAATTATTGGTTCTGAAGGAGAAGCTGCTGCTACACCGGCTGCTGCACCTCAAGAAACTGCTACTCCGGCTAAAGTTGAAGCAAACAATGCTGCAGCTCCTGTTGTTGCCGAAAAAATTACCAACTCTGCTGATTCTGACAGGTTTTATTCTCCATTAGTGAGAAGTATTGCTGAAAAAGAAGGAATTAATGCTACAGAATTAGAGACTATTACTGGTACTGGTCAAAATGGACGAGTTACTAAAAAAGATATTTTAAACTATATTCCTAACAGGAATAAACAAGCAGTAGCTGCTCCTGTTGCGTCAACAGAAACAGCTAGTAAACCTGCGACTGCACCAGCAGTTAAAAAAGAAGCTCCAAAATCTAAAGTTTCTTTAATGGCTGGTGATGAGATTATTGAAATGGATAGAATGAGAAAACTCATTGCTACCCACATGGTAAACTCTAAACAAACATCTCCACACGTTACTTCTTATGTAGAGGCAGACATGACAAACATTGTTAATTGGAGAAATAAAATAAAAAATGATTTCTTAAAAAGAGAAAACGAAAAAATAACTTTTACTCCGATTATTATGGAGGCTATAGTTAAAGCGATAAAAGATTTTCCTATGATTAATATTTCTGTTGATGGTGACAACATCATTAAAAGAAAAAACATCAACTTAGGAATGGCTACAGCACTACCTTCTGGAAACTTAATTGTTCCTGTAATTAAAAATGCAGATCAATTAAACTTGGTTGGATTAACAAAAGCTGTTAACGATTTAGCCAATAGAGCTAGAAACAACAAATTAACCCCAGATGATATTGCTGGAGGAACTTACACGATGACTAACGTTGGTAGTTTTGGAAACGTAATGGGAACACCTATTATTAATCAACCACAAGTTGCTATTATGGCTGTTGGGGCAATCCAAAAGAAACCTGCAGTAATTGAAACACCTTCAGGAGATGCTATTGCAATTCGTCATAAAATGTTCTTATCTCATGCTTATGACCATCGAGTTGTTGATGGTGCTTTAGGAGGTATGTTTGTTAGAAGAGTAGCCGATTATCTTGAGGATTTTGATGTTAATCGAGAATTTTAAGTTATTGATAGAAAGAATTAACTTATATATAAGTTTGATTAGTTCATCAAATAAAATATATTTGCATATATAATCTGCTCTTATGAAAAAAATTGTACTCTTTTTTACTTTTAGTTTTTTACTATTATTAGTAAATGCTCAGGGATCTTTTAACCAAAGATTTTTAGAGGCAAACACATTAATGGAAGAAAACCAATATAACGTAGCTTTACCAATATGGTTAAGTTTACAATTAGAGCAGCCAGATAATTTTAATTTAAACTATAAAGTTGGAGAATGTTACATTCACTCTGCCAACAACAAAAAGAAAGCTTTAAGTTTTTTAGTAAAAGCAGTACAAAACACTTCTAAAAATTATAACCCTTTTAATCCTTCAGAAAAAAAAGCTCCAATAAAAGTTTATTTCTTTTTAGCAAGAGTTTATCATATTAATTATGAATTGGATGCAGCTATTCTAAATTATAATTCATTTAGAGAAAAAGTAACTAAAAAGCACTACTTATATAAAGATGCTGCTCGAAATATTGAACAGTGTAAAAAAGCTAAAATAGCCGTTGCTAAACCAGAAATAGTAGAAATAAGAAATCTTGGTCGAATTATTAATTCAACCGAAGCAGATTATAGTCCTGTTTTATCTATTGATGAATCAACATTATATTTTACTTCAAGAAGAATTAGAAAGGACAGCTCTAATTACTACATCAAAGATATTAATGACGGACAGCATTATGAAGATATTTATGTTTCTCATAACTATGATGGGATTTGGGAAGAACCAACTTTGTTATCATTGAATACTGAGGGGCATGAAGCAACGCTAAACATTTCGGCTGACGGACAAACATTATTTATTTTTAAAGATGGGGACATCTACATCAGTAAATACGAAGCCGATGATTGGGGATTCCCAATAAAATTAGGCGAAAACATTAACTTAGAAGAATCAAGAGAAACACACGCTCACGTTTCACCTGATGGTAAAACTCTTTATTTTGTAAGTGACCGTAAAGGTGGATTTGGTGGATTGGATATATATCAATCAAACATACTTCCTAATGGTGAATGGGCTAAAGCTCAAAATATGGGTGATATGATTAACTCAGAATATGATGAAGAAGGAATTTTTGTTCATCCAGATGGGAGAACTATTTACTTTAGCTCTAAAGGTCATAAAGGAATTGGTGGTTACGATATTTTCTCTTCAGAAATGGAAAACACTGGTTATTGGTCAGAGCCAAAAGATTTACCTTACCCCATTAACTCTACTGATAATGATTTATTTTTTGTTACTTCTGCAGATGGAAAAAGAGGTTACTACTCCTCTTTTCAAGAACAAGGTTATGGAGAGAAAGATATCTATATGATCTCATTAGAAAATTCAGACGCGAAACCAGTAACTCTTTTATCTGGATATATAAAAGTAATTGGAAAAACTGAATTACCAAATGATGCGCAAGTAGTTGTTACTGATAACGAATCAGGAGAATTAGTTGGTATTTACAGACCTCGTAAAAAAGATCGTAAGTTCAGCATTATCCTAACGCCAGGTAATGATTACCATATCGTTTATTCTGCTGCAGGATTTAAACAAGAAGAAGATTTATACATCCCTCCTATTTCTGCATACCAAGAAATTAATAGAGGAATTGATTTACAAGATGTTGTTTTTGGAAAACCAACTGACACTAAAGAAGAACCTAAACCCGATTTAAATTATAAAGGTGGTGATGAAATTGAAAAACTACAAGCTGAAATCATCCTTTTACAAGGAGTTATTGAAAGTGACAAAACAAATGTTACTGCTTTAAATGCTCAAATAGAAAAGCTGAAAGCAGATATTAACCGTCTTCAAAATCAAAATACAAATGATAATTCATCAGCTCCTATCCCTGCTAATGTAGATAATGTACTAGCTTACTATCAAGAGTTTTTCAATTACAACGTAAAAGATATTAATACAAATGCCCCTAAATATATTGAAATGCTTAACAAAGCAGTAGATAAAGCTAAAAAAGAAGGAAAAGTTGTAATAGATATCGAATCTAGTGCATCTAAAGTTCCAACAAAAACATATGGGTCTAATGCAACACTAGCATTTAAACGTGCTACTGACGCTCAAAATACAATTATAAAATCTTTAATTGCTAAAGGAATAGCTAGAGATAAAATAATTATTAACGATGTAAGTTCTGGAGTAAAAGGTCCAATGTATCAAAATGATGCAGCAAATAAATCTAACTACGAACAATATCAATATATTATCATAAAAATAAGATAGAATTTTCACAAAATATACCCATGAAATTATTTTTTAAAATACTTACCACAATTGTTGTAATAACCTTATCTACTAAGAGTTATGCTAGCACTACAAATAAAATCTTTAATAGAACTACACTTGTATCAAAAAAGAAAGTTCCTAAAGAAGAAAAAAAATTATTAGACGCAGCAAGAAAGGATCTAGCAAAAGAGGACTATGAAACTGCTAAAATTAAATATCTTCAACTAGTTGAGTTAGATCCTAACAATAAAATTTACAACTACGAAACAGGCTTATGCTTCTATTTTTCAATATTTGAACGATCAAAATCAATAATTTATTTTGAAAAAGCATTAAAATGTACTGATAGTGAAGAAATTCCTGAACTAAAATATTACTTAGGAAGAGCATACCATATTAATAGCCAATATGAAAAATCAAAAGTTACTCTAAGCGAGTTTGAACAACAAATACAAGAACATAAAGAAGGTCAATACTTATTAAAAGAAACAAAATATAGAATCCATTTAGACGAAAATGGAATAGATCTATTAAAAGAGAAAGATAATAATGTTATTATCAAGAACTTAGGTGACGGTTTAAATACCATTAATAGAGAATATGCTCCTGTTTCAAAGAATAATGAAAAAGTAATAATTTTCACCTCCCGAAGAGAGGGTTCTACAGGTGGTAAGCTTGCTCATGATTTACTTCCTTATGAAGACATTTATGTTGCTAAAGAAATTAGTTCAGGTAAGTGGTCACTGATTGAAGATAGTAAAGAACTAGAAAAATATTTACCTAATGGATTTAACACCAGAAAGCATAATGCTGGTGTTGTTTATTCTGTTGATGAAAAAACTTTATATCTATATAAAGAGGATATGCTATGGAAATCTGAATTTGTAGATGGAAAATGGGGTGAATTAGAAAAACTTGGTGATGATGTAAATGAAAGTAAGTTAAATATACCTAGCGCAACAATAAGTGCAGATGGTAATACTGTATATTTTGTTGCAACAAGAAAAGATGGTTTAGGTGGGGAAGATATTTATATCATTAAAAAAGACACGACTAATGACACTTGGAACAAACCTGTAAATTTAGGAGCCGAAATTAACACTGAATTTGATGAAGACGCTCCTTTTTTATCTAAAGATGGTACTGTATTTTATTTCTCATCAAAAGGTCATGAAGGTCTTGGTGGATTTGACATGTATCGTTCTGACATTGTAAATGGCGTTCTATCCAAACCTATTAATTTAGGTATACCTATGAATTCTCCTGTTGATGATATTTATCTTGTAATTGATGAAAAAAATGAGGTCGGTTTTTTCTCATCAGATAGAGAGGGAGGAAAAGGTGATATGGATATTTATGCATTCGATATCTCTTGCCCTAATATTGAAAACACTGAAATAAGAGGGATTGTTTATGACAAAACTAATGATGTAATATTACAAGGAGATTTAAACTTGTTAGATACAAATGGGACAAAATTATTTGAAGCATTTTCTTTAACTAATAATGGTAAATTTTTAATAACTACGGCTCCTGACAATACCTACCAATTAGTTATAGATGTTGATGGATATCAAGAACAAACACTTAACATAACAATTCCTAAACAATGTGAATTCTTTCCTATTTTTATAGAAGTTTCGTTAGAGAGATTTATGGTTGGTGATGAATTTGAACAAATTGCTACAGCAAATATTTCATCATTTAAAGCAGAACCTGTAATTGCAGCAGCTTTAGCAGATGGAATTATTGTTGATACAGATGCATTAGCAAAAGAAGTGCCTTTAGTAAAAGATCTTAATGATAACCATTATGAAAGTGACAAACAATTAATGGCCTTTACAAGAACAATAGATCCAAATGCTACAAACTTAAACTATGTAGTAGTGAGTGATACAATAACTTATGACCCTATAGCTGCAAGATTATTAGCTGCAACAAAAAGCTATCAACAAGAGTTTGATTATAATATCATTAAAATAAATACAGCTGATTCTGTTTATAATAAAATGATTGATGATGCCATTAAAAGGTTAAATTTAACAGGAAAAAACATTATTGTTAATATTGAATCAAGTGCTTCTAAAGTACCTACTACTACTTATAAAACAAATATCAACTTGGCATCTTTAAGGGGTGATGAAGCTAGAGATATCGTTATGAAGACCTTTAAAGACAAGGGAATAAGTGAAGATAAAATAGAGGTTAATGCAATTAACTCTATTATTAGTGGACCTGAATACAATAAAGATTTCAAAAACAAAGATAAATACAAACCATATCAATATGTTAAAGTAACTATCGAATAAAAAAATACGTTACAATATTTCATATTATGTATTCTATGTTTTATTCTTAAAATAATTTTAAAAATTATATATTTATACTTTGGTATTGATATTGTATCAAAGTGATAAAAATTACAGTTTTTGAAAAAAATTAATCAAAACATATTAGTTCTATTAATGCTAACTTTTTCATTTACAGCATCTGCTCAAAGAGCAGATGCTGGCGATGCTAAGGAGCATTTTAAGTTTGGGAATTTTAACGATGCACTAAAAGTATATGTTAAATTAATGGAGAAAGAGCCAAAGAACATAGACTACCCATACAAAGCAGGTTTGTGTATTTTATTTACTGCAAGAGACAAAAATGAAGCTGTAAAATATTTAGAAAAAGCTGCTGAAAGAAAATCTGACCCTGATGTATATTTTTATTTAGGAAAAGCTTATCATTTAGTGTTAAAACTTGATGAAGCTTTAACTGCATTAGAAAAATATAAATCTTTGGGAGAAGGAACAAAACAAGCTGAAGTAGATCGTATTGTTGAGATGGTCAAGAACGCTCAAAAACAAATAACTTCACCTATTGACGTTACCTTTGAAAATGTAGGAGATAAAATTAATACAGAACATCCGGACTATTACCCTTTCGTTACTCCTAATGAATCTTTCCTTGTTTTTACTTCAAGACGATCTGGAGGGAAAGAGTTTGATGGCTACTACCCTTCTAGTATATTTTATAGTAAAGTATCTAATGGAGAATTTGTAACTGCGAAGAAAGGTAACACTACGATTAACTCATCTTTTGATGATCAAGCAGTAGGCTTATCTTATAATGCTGATAAACTATATATCTATTTTGATGATATTAAACACAAAGGAGATATTTATGAATCAACCATAACCAACTTTAAATTTAAAAAGAAAGTTAAATTAGAAGAGCACATCAACTCTAAAGGGTTTGAATCATCAGCAACTATTTCTGCAGATAACAATACTTTATTTTTTGCGAGCAGAAGAGATGGAGGTTTAGGGGGGAAAGATATCTATATGTCTAGAAAATTACCTAACGGAGAATGGGCCGAAGCTCAAAATTTAGGAAATATAATTAACACTAAATATGACGAAGATTTTCCTAATCTTTTTTATGATGGTTCAACACTTTACTTTAGTTCTAAAGGACATAATAGTATTGGTGGATACGATTACTTTAAATCGAATTGGAATGCAGAAACCATTACTTGGAGTAAACCAGAGAACATTGGCTACCCTTTAAACACACCTGATGATAATGTTTGTATCTCTTTTACTGAAGATAAAAGACATGCTTATGTATCTGCTTGGAGAAAGGATAGCTATGGCGACCAAGATATTTATAAAGTAACATTTAATGATCTTGATGCAAGACAAACCATTATGAAATCTAAAATTATAGCTGAAGGTACTACCGACCCAATTATTGATGCCTTTGTAATTGTTACTGATAATAGAACGCAAGAAGAAATAGGTAACTATACTCCAAGTTCAAAAAATGGGGGATTTGTGATGATATTAAAACCTGGTAGCTATAACATTTTTATTGATGCACCTGGTTTTGCACCAAAAAGTATTGATATGGTGGTAAAAGGTAAAAGTGATTTTGAACCTTTTAAATCACATAAATTTGTTGTAACCCCTTAATTTTACAACACTAAAAACAACTTAATTTTCATGAATTTAAATTTAACTAAACCAATTGCTTTCTTTGATTTAGAAACCACTGGATTAAATATAGCGTCAGATAGAATTGTAGAAATTTCTATTATCAAAATAATGCCTAATGGCGATAAAGAAATTAAAACAAAATTAATTAATCCTACCATTCCCATTTCTAAAGAGTCTTCAGAGATACATGGGATTAAGGATGCTGACGTTAAAAATAAAGCCACTTTTAAGGATGTTGCACAAGAGTTAAGTGATTTTATTGAAGGATGTGATTTAAGCGGTTATAACTCCAACAAATTTGATATTCCTTTAATTGCTGAAGAATTTTTAAGAGCAGATATTAATTTTGATGTGACCGAAAGAAACTTAATTGATGTTCAAAATATTTTCCATAAAATGGAACAAAGAACATTGGTTGCTGCTTACCGTTTTTATTGTGATGGTGACTTAACCAATGCGCACAGTGCAGAAGCTGACACTAAAGCTACTTATGAAATATTGGAAGCTCAAATACAAAAATATGATGAGCTAGAGAACAACATAGAGTTTTTAGCTGAGTTTTCTCAACGTACTAAAAATGTAGATTTGATGGGGAGAATCGTTTATAACGAAAAAAATATTCCTGTTTATAATTTCGGAAAACACAAGGGTAAATCTATCAAAGAAGTTTACAACAAAGAACCTGGCTATTCTGGTTGGATGCTAAACGGTGATTTTCCATTATATACTAAAAAAGTGTTGAGCGAACTTGTTGGAGAAATTAAAGCTGAAAAAATGAAAACGAAAAAAGTTAACGCAGTAAAAGCTGAAAAAAACTTTGAAAACAAACTAGATCAACTTCAAAATAAATTTAAGAAATAGATGAAAATCATTTGCATAGGAAGGAACTACGTTGATCACGCTAAGGAATTAGGAAATGAGATTCCTAAGGAACCTGTGTTTTTCATGAAACCAGACACAGCGCTACTTCCTAAAAAACATCCTTTTGTTTACCCGAGTTTTTCTAAAGACATCCATCATGAAGTAGAAATGGTAATTAAAATAAACCGTTTAGGTAAACATATTGAAGAAAGGTTTGCTCACAAATATTTTAATGAAATCGCTGTTGGTGTAGATTTTACTGCTCGTGATGTTCAGCAAGAATGCAAAAGTAAAGGCTTGCCTTGGGAAAAAGCCAAAGCTTTTGATGGCTCTGCTCCTCTTAGTCCGTTTGTAAACATTAACAACTTTGAAAACATCAATAATTTGAACTTTTCTATCCAAATAAATGGTGAAGAAAAGCAAAAGGGCAACACAAAAGCTATGCTATTTAATTTTCATCAAATTATAGCGTATGTTTCTCAATTTGTGACCTTAAAAATGGGTGATTTAATTTTTACAGGAACACCTGCTGGAGTTTCTGCTGTGCAAATTAATGATAAAGTAGTTTGTTTTATTGAGACTAAAGAAATGTTAAGCTTTAATGTGAAGTGATAGTTGGTTATTCGTAGTATGCGATTTCAAAACACTGACCTTTCAATCTCCCACTAGAGGGATCTTTTATCAAGTTTTTTATTTTATCCAACTTATAAATGCACTCATTACATCTTCCCAATGTTTTTTTTTGTGATTTACTTTTCCTTCTCCGTTTACTTCAAAAAAATTATGCTCCAAACCAATATACCTTTTAAGGGTTAGGTTATCTTTACCTTGTTCAATAAAAAATAGAGGAACCAGATCACATAAATCAGAAACTCTGTCTTCTGTACCATATGCAAGATAAATAGGAATATCTAAATTTAACCAATCATCATAAAAAGTCTCAGAGAAAGATTTCCATGCAATTAAACCAGGGTTAACTTTTAGTGAATCTACATTGTAGGCATTTTTATACAGCTGATAATATCTATTGATTGATGAATCTGCTGCTTCCCAACTTATTTTCCCTATTTGAGCATTAAATCGTGCAGTTCTAATCATTTGGTCAATTCTTCCAAAAGGATTTGCTCCAAATAGGCCTAAATGAGTAACTGATTTGTTCGCGCCTGCAATCTTTGTTGCCACTTTAGTTCCTTGAGAATGACCAGAAACAACAAGTTTTGTTGTATCTATCCATTTTTTATCTTTTAAGTAATTTAAAACTGTGTTGGCTCGATTAACATAATTTTCCAGATAATCTGCTTTAATATATTCTAAAGAAAATTCATTTGGCTTTTCAAGATTTGGCACATGCAAATACTGATTATTTAAATTTTCTTTTTTACCTACAACTGGTATTTTAGGCATTGAAATGACAATTAAATGATAATTTTCAACAATTTCTTGGTAGTCAAAATTTGAAATCCCGCCTCCAGAAAAATAATTTCCATAATTTTCTATTTCAAAAAATAATGGCAAAGGCAAAGAACCTTGGCACCAAAGAAAAATAGGTTTTCTCTTATTTAGCAATGTATCAACAATGATAAAGTCAATTGTGTCATTGCTCTCTTCTAATGAAAACATAGTCACCTTATTATCTATTATTCTACCACTTTGTCCAAAAGTAATATTTGAATAAATTATTATTAATAATATGAATGTGATTCTCTTCATTGTCATGGGTAACGAAACTCTACTACCTTTCTCGTTCTATTTGAATCGCAACATTATCAATTTGCCCTCCTAAAGGAACATTTAATTTAGCTACTTTTAATTGTATCTTTTCTACTTCTGGAAACTTATTAAACAAAGCATCCATTATTCGCTTAGATACATGCTCTAACAAATGAGATGGTATTGCCATCTGCTCTTTAATTACCGAAAACACCTCTTGGTAATTTACGGCATCATTAATATCATCAGACAAAGCTGGTTTCGTTAAATCAGCATCCAACACAACATCAACATGAAAGTTAGTTCCAATAGCTGTTTCTTCTTTAAAACAACCGTGGTGTGCATAAATTTTAATTCCTTCTACAAATATTTTTCCCATAACCTATTTGTCATTCCCTACTTGATTGGGAATCTTATTTTAATTATTATTATTTTGTTCTCGATACATTTTGATTTTATCCTTCGATAAACTCAGGATGAGATCAAAACACTCGAACTGACAGATATTTTTTATTTCTTCTTTGCCCAAAAATCTTTAAGCGTTGCTGTTCTATTAAAAATTAAATTATCAGCAGTAGAATTATCATCTACATAAAAATACCCTAATCGTTGAAACTGGTAACGTTCATGAGGTTTTGCATCCTTTAATGCTACCTCTACTTTACAATTATTTAAAACCGTTAAAGACTCCTTATTAATGTACTCTTTAAAGTCAACCTCTTTGTCTCCATCAGGGTTTTCTACTGTAAATAATCGATCATAAACATTAACCTGAGCAGTAACGTTATCTGATGCAGAAACCCAATGTAAGGTTCCTTTTACTTTACGCTTACTTTCTTCAGATCCACTACCACTTTTACTTTTAGGGTCATACGTACATCTTACCTCAACGACATTTCCTTCAGCATCTTTAATTACTTCTTCGCCATTAATAATATAACCGTGCTTTAAACGTACTTCTTTCCCTATTCCTAATTTAAAAACCTTGCGAGGGCATTCTTCTAAAAAATCATTTCTTTCGATATAAATTTCTTTAGAAAAAACCATTTCTCGTTGCCCTGCATTTTCATCTTCAGGGTTGTTATCTGCCATTACAATTTCAGAGACTCCTTCATAATTGGTAATTACCAATTTAATAGGATCTAAAACTGCCATAATTCTATTGGTAGTTTTATTTAAATCTGTACGAATACAAGATTCTAATAAAGCCACATCAATCATTTGATCTCTTTTAGAAACTCCTACAGTATCAACAAATTGACGAATTGAAGCAGGAGTATATCCTCTTCTTCTTAATCCAGAAATGGTAGGCATTCTTGGATCGTCCCAACCATTTACTAGGTTTTCTTCTACTAACTGCATCAATTTTCGCTTACTCATTACCGTATAGGTAAGGTTTAGTCTTGAAAATTCGCGTTGTTTAGGCTGTGTGTTCTTATCGTATACCTGAGCTAAAAACCAATCATATAAATCTCTGTGAGGCTTAAACTCTAGCGTACAAAATGAGTGAGAAATTCCTTCAATATAATCCGATTCACCATGTGTCCAATCGTACATTGGATAAATACACCAATCATTTCCTGTTCGGTGATGAGACTTGTGCATTACTCTGTACATAATAGGATCTCTCATTAACATGTTTACGTGTTTCATGTCAATTTTAGCTCTTAAAATATGCTCCCCTTCTTTAAACTCTCCTTGTTTCATTTTATTAAACAAGTCTAAATTCTCCTCTACAGTTCTATCTCTAAAAGGTCCATTTACTCCTGGTTTAGTAGGCGTTCCTTTTTGTTCTGCCATAGCTTCTGATGATTGAGAATCTACATAAGCTTTTCCTTTTTTGATTAACAAAACAGCCCAATCGTACAGCTGCTGAAAATAATCTGAAGAATAACATTCTTCATCCCATTTCATTCCCATCCAAGATAAATCGTGCTTAATAGCATCAACATATTCTTGTTCTTCTTTTGATGGGTTGGTATCATCAAACCTTAAATTTACTGGAGCTTTATATCTATCTCCCAAACCAAAATTTAAACAAAATGCCTTAGCATGTCCAATATGCAAGTAACCATTTGGCTCTGGTGGAAACCTAAATTTCAACTGATCTGCAGAATAACTTTCTTTTAAATCTTCTTCTATAATTTGCTCAATAAAATTGAGTGATTTTTTTTCTTCTTCTACGTTTTCCATTTGTTGTCTTTCTATGTCTGGATTCCCACCTGCGTGGGAAAAGAGTAAGATACTTATATCTATAAAGAACAATTTTCTTCCTTAGATAATATTTTTTAAACTATTTCTTCTTTTTTGATATTTTCAATACCTGCTTTTAATCTACTAATTGATTCTTCTTTACCAATTAATTCCATTATTTCAAACAATGAAGGTCCTCCGCCCTCTCCTGTAATTGATAAACGAATGGCTATCATTGGTTTTCCAAAACCTAATTCTTTTTCTTCTATGTATGATTTAAAAGCATTTTCTAAGGTTTCATTTTTAAAATCCGTATCAGAAAAAACAGCAATCAACTCTTCAACAATTTGAGGAGAATCATCCTTCCATTTTTTCTTTACCGTTTTAGCATCGTAACTTGTTGGTGCTGCAAATAAGTATGCTCCTTTAGTTAAAATTTCATTTATAAATGAAGCTCTTTCTTTCATTAAACCGCAAACCCCTGCTAAAAAATTAGCATCTGTTGTGTATCCTTTTTCTACAGCTAATGGAGTAATTAATTGCGCTAATTCTTCGTTACTCTTGTTTCTTAAATACTGCTCGTTAAACCATTTTGTTTTGTCTGGGTCAAATTTCGCTCCCGACTTCCCTACTCTTTCTAACGAAAATTCTTGAATCAACTCTTCTAACGAAAACAATTCTTTTTCTGTTCCTGGGTTCCATCCTAAAAAAGCCAACATATTAATGTGTGCTTCAGGGAAATATCCACTTTCTCTATATCCAGAAAATTTTTCTCCATCTGGTGCATTCCATTCTATCGGAAAAACTGGAAAACCTCCAGCATCACCATCACGTTTACTTAATTTACCATTTCCATTAGGTTTTAAGATTAACGGTAAATGAGCAAATTCTGGCATTTCATTTTCCCATCCTAAAAAACGATATAATAAAACATGTAAAGGTCCTGAAGGCAACCATTCTTCTCCTCTAATAACATGGGTGATTTTCATTAAATAATCATCCACCACATTTGCCATGTGGTAAGTTGGCATCCCGTCAGACTTAAACAATACTTTATCATCTAAATTTGAAGTATCCACGACAACATAACCTCTAATTAAATCTTTAAATTTAATCTCTTCGTTGCGTGGCATTTTAACTCTTACCACATACTTATCGCCATTGTCTATTCTTTTTTGAACTTCTTCGGCAGATAATGTTAATGAATTAGTCATCTCATTACGAGAGTTTACATCATATTGTTGAGAATGACCTCCTGCAGCCTTTAAACGCTCACGCATTTCGTCTAGCTCTTCTGGTGTATCAAAGGCATAATACGCATGACCTGATTCAATCAATTGATCTACATATTTTTTATACGTTCCTTGTTCTTTTCTTTCTGATTGACGGTAAGGTCCAAAATCACCACCTATTCCAACACCTTCATTAGGAGTAATTCCACACCATTTAAGTGCTTCAACAATATAATCTTCTGCACCTTTTACATAACGTGTTTGATCAGTATCTTCTACACGAAGTAAAAAATCTCCACCATGTTTTTTAGCAAATAAATAATTATACAATGCTGTTCTTACTCCACCAATGTGTAAAGGTCCTGTCGGACTTGGAGCAAATCTTACTCTAACTTTTCTTTCCATCTAACTTATCTATTAGTTGATATTTAGCAAAACATTTTGTTTTGTAAAATTCAAGTCGGCAAAGGTAATTGTTTAAAGTACAATATGAAAGAAGAAATTATTAAATTAATGTAGCCTTTTTTCATCAAAAAAAACCTCGCTTCAAGTTAATGAAACGAGGTTATCACTATGGTAAAATAAAGGGGGGTAACAAAGCCCTTATCCTTACTACACTATTCTTTAATAAACTTTTTATTTATCAAACCTTTTTCTGTTTGTATTTGAATAAAGTAAATTCCTTTTGTTAAATCAGCAACATCAATTGTTTTAACATTTCCTTTAATTGTTTTAACTGTTTTACCTGTAATATCCAGAATTAAAATGCTTTCAATTTTCAACTCACCATTATTAAGGCTTAATTGATTAGTTACAGGGTTAGGGTAAATGGTTAATGTTATTTTTTTTGTTTCATTTACTCCTGTTGACGTATTACAATTTAAACTAAAACTTGCAGTTGCATCAATATTTGTCCAGTTTGTTGTGCTCCAAGCTACATCATCTACTTGTATACAAGTTAAATTTGGGTTGCTAGTAGCATAAAAGTCAGTAATAGCAGTATTATTACCATTTGCTACATTTAAACTGGTTAATGAGTTATCATAACAATATAAAAGAGTTAAAGCAGTATTTTGTGTTACATCTAAACTGGTTAATGAATTATTTTGACAATACAGTTCTACAATAGCTGTATTTTGTGTTATATTTAAGTTTGTTAATAAATTATTATTACAGTATAAATCAATTAAATTAGTGTTTTGAGTTACATCTAAATTGGTTAATGAATTTGCAGAACAACCTAAGGAACTTAAAGTTGTGTTTAGTGTTACATTTAAGCTTGTTAATGAATTTTCAGAACAATCTAAAATAATTAACGCAGTATTTTGTGTTAAATCTAAACTACTTAGTGAATTACTGCCACAATATAAAAGAGTTAAAGCAGTATTTTGTGTTACATTTATACTCGTTAATGAATTATTAAAACACATTAATTCTGTTAAAGCCGTATTTTGTGTTAGATCTAAACTCGTTAATGAATTATAATTACACCATAATTTTGTTAAAGCCGTAAAAGCTTCAACACCTGTTAAATCTGAAATGGAAAGGTTAGTACAAGCTATTGTACCTGTAAAAGCAGTTGCTTCAGCACATTGAATTTCAGTATCTCCATTTGTGTTAATTGCTGTATTTCCTATCAAATAAGCTTTGAAGTTTGCATCTGGTATGTTTACTGTGCAAGTACTTATACCAAACTCATAACAACCTAAATCAATTTGACTACCAAGCACTCTTGTATTGCCTGCTAAATCTGTTAAAGGGATTGTTAAATTTGTTACTGTTCCTATATCAATAGCTGGTGAGCCATTTTGTAATGTAAAATCTTTATTTACAGCATCTGTAAATAAAGGATCAGCATTCAGAATATTGCTTGTAGCAGTTGCATCAGAAAAATCAGAAAAATCAGAAATACAATTATGAAATTCAACAGTATCGTATCCACCAACACTACTTTGATGGGTTACTATAGTTTTTGTATCTCCTGTATTACCCCAAAAAATAGTATTAAAAAGTTTTAAGTTTTTAATACCTGCGGTATGTGATGCATAATACTGAATCACCCCTTCATTATCAGTTGGAGCAGTTCCTATATTTTTATTATTAGCAAACGTTGTATTAACTATTTCCAAATCAATTAAACTTCCCGATCCTGGTGTAGAATGTCTCATATAGATAATAGAGTTTGTTCCTAACAAAGTTGCAGACATATCTTTAACGATATTGTTTTCATATAAACAATTAGAAATTTTTACAACTAAGTTTTTATTTTGACTATCCAACTCTATTCCTACGCCCCATCTACCTTTATTGTTTTTAATGATACAATTATTAAGTTCTAATTCTTTAGTATTAGCAAATGCATGAGCATAAACAGCAGTTCCATGCCTTGCTATATTGTTAGATATTTCACAATTATTAACTACAAATTTGTCGACATATTCTGCTAGATGTATTCCTGCCCCACTAAAATCTCCTCCATCACTTGCATTTCCATCTTGTATTACAAAACCATCTAATAATCCATATGTTAAATAATTATTACTATTCCCTGTGGGTCCATAACAAACATTATAACTGTTATCAGAACTATCTCCTTGCACACCAATATCTCCTGATAAAATTGTTCTATTTACCATCCAATCTCTCTGCTGCCGTGAAGTTTCTGTTCCGTTAAAACCACCAAAAACCTCTACACTATCTAGTCCCCATCCAAAACGAGATATTCTATTTGTACTTGTTGTTGGGGTATAAACTCCTTGTGCTACCCATACTTCATCATTATTCTGAAGGTTATTAAATGTCGTTTGTAAATTTGTAAATGCATCTGTCCAAGAAGTACCATCGTTCGCTCCCGTAGCATTAATATCTACAAATACTATTTGTGCACTCCCTCCAAGAGATACCATTGTTAAAATTGATAGTAATAGTTTCTTCATATTATATTGTTTTAAATAATTAATAAATATTTTAAGCAAACCAACGAAAAACAGCTTAAAAAACCCAAACCACTTTACCAATGGTATGTTTGAGTTTACGTATGGATTTTTTTTATCAAAAAAACCTCGTTTCAAATTAACGAAACGAGGTTGTCACTATGGTAAAAATAAGGGTTACTACACCTCTTTTTTACTACTAACTTTTTTTGAACTTTTATTTTGTGTATTTACAGTCTAGTTTTAACTGACCAGGAGTAATACCTACAGTATAAACTTTATTATACTTACTTCCATCATACTGTTGGCCATAAACACACTTATGAAAACTACACATCCCATCAGGTCGTTTAAGAACCATTACACCATTTATCGATCGTCTTAAGATAACTCCTGAGTTTTTATGACGAACAATGTACCAATCGGTACCTGTAAAATAAGCGTTGGTAATTGTTTCTTTCCAATTCCATTTTGTTGCCCAGTTTTTAGCTGCTTCTAATGTTTGTTCTTTTAAAGAATTATCTACTAACCCTTCTTTTTGCAAACGTTGTTTATCTATTATATCTTGTATTTTGTTATCATCTTTCTTCGCTGTATTTTCTTTTATTTTTTTTGTCCAAGCAATAATTTTGTCTGTAATTTCTTTTTGCAAATTAGCATCTCCTCTTAAGCTTCTTGCAAATTGCTTATCCATTGCAAACATATTAAGCGGATTTATGTCTTCCCACTCTGCATAACCTAAATCTTGAACTAAATATCTTGTATAATATATTACGCCAGGTTTATCAATAAAAATATATTTTTGGTAATGGTATAAGTCATTTTTATACACATCTTTACCTATCACCTTGCTAAACTCATTCATATACTCGTAAGTATCTGTAGCACCATTATCACCATATTTCATCTTTATTATTTTTCTACTATCTTTTGTTGTATATGTAAGTTGTAATTTTGAGTAAGGTTTTCTGGCATTGCTAATTTGTATAGCACAATGATACAGCCCATTACCACCTTTTGACGGTGCAGCAGTAGAAGGGGCTAAAATTTTCTTAGACATTTTAACTGCATAAGCCTCTGCTTTTACTTTAGTCATCCCTTTTACTTTTAAAGCATCTGTACTATAAAAATTAGTAAAAGCAAATTTATTAAAAGGCATTACCCCTAACACTTCTTTTTGACTTGGCATTACCGAAACATAACTATTATCATCATATTGTATTACATAAATACCTGCAGAAATAAAATATACATTAACACCTAACTCTGTACTAAGCTCTTCTTTATATTTATACACTCCAGGGGCACATCCCTTTGGACAAGCTGTAATTACTAAAATTTTTTCTTCTGTGTTAGGGTATTTATCTACTGTAATAGCAAGCGTTTTAGTAGTTCCGCCTGCAGGTGATCTTTCTGCCTCTAACAAGTGATAGGTTCCTTTCTTGCTTTTAGCACTAACAGGCTTTTTAATTCCTGCTGTAGTTCCTTGTTTAGTAGTTGTACTTGCTTTTGCTTTGGCATCTAGTTTTGCCTTGGCTTTTGCTTTGGCTTTTTCCATAAACGATTGTGCATTACAATTATTTACTGTTAAAGTTGTTGTTGCAACAATTAATGCTGCCATTAATATTTTTCTCATTTCGTTGTTTTAAGTTCACTGTAAAAAAACCATTTATTACTTAAAAAAGCCAAACCACTTTACCAATGGACTGTTTGAGTTAACGTATGGAATTTTTTATCAAAAAAAAACTCGCTCCAACTGAATGAAACGAGATTTTAACTATTAAAAAACTTAAGGGTTTACTAGGTCCTTACTTTTGCTAACTACTCTTTTACGAGCTTTTGCATTACAACACTACTACCTATTGTAATAACTTTTGCAAAATAAACGCCATTGGTTAAATTGCTAATATCTATTGTATTGGTTTTGCTAAACACTGCTACTTTTTGCCCTGTAAGGTTGTAAATTTCAATGGTTTCGATACGGTCATTGAGCGGAGCGGAAATGGCACTTTTAAAATTAACAACTCCTGTAGTTGGGCTGGGGTAGATGGATAGTCCTAAATTAATAGTTGTTTCGTTTATTCCTACACTAGTAATATTTGTGCATGCAGAAATTTCTGTACAACTCCCTTTTGTAACTTCAACAGCATAACTACCATTTGTGGTTGCTGTAAAGCTTTGAGCTGTTTCTCCTGAGATAGCCGCATTTCCATTGTTACAATCTACCCATTGGTAAGTAGCTCCTGCTTCATCAGCAGTAATTACCAGCCCAGCATTTGTTGTTGTTGCTATACTTTTAGATTTTAATTCGAAAACAAAGTTCTCTAACCCAGTCATCGCAATCCATGGCCCTACAACACCGTTAGCTGAAGAATAAGAACCAAAATTATAGTTATTGGTAGTTTGGGTCTCCCAGAATGATGGGCCTGCAGCGGTAGGAGAAACTTGACATGTGAACCAAAAATTTGTATGTGAACTTCCTGCACAAAGAGTTATGGTAGAGGGTAATACACATGTTATATCATAAACATTACGACTAAAAGCAGTTCCTGTTAGTACAGCAGTATGTGATGTAAATTGGGCTTGTGCAGTACCTGAGTTTGCAATAGCTCCTGGCTGACCTCCATTATTTTCCATAAAAGTAATGTAAAGGCTATCGGGTATAGTATCTGCTATAACACTAACAATTATTGTATCAATATCCCAACAAGTTGATGGGAGAATAATAATATCATCTGCATATGCAGTACCTCCAGTTTCTGAGTTAAATCCATTCTCAAAGTTATTCCCAAGTTGCTTATAACTACAAGTGGGTATGGCTTTATTATTTGTTGTAAAATGTACTGGTTTATCCGAACCTTTGTATATTTCTTTTATACTTTCTGTTTGTGCACTAAGGTTTAAACCCGTAGCAATTAATAAAATGGTGTAAATTCTTTTCATATTAGTTTGTTTTTAAATGATTAATAAATATTTAGAGCAAACCAACGAAAAACAGCTTAAAAAACACAAACCACTTTACCAATGGTATGTTTGAGTTTACGTATGGATTTTTTTATCAAAAAAACTAAGTGAAACAGACAAATATGGAATTGGAATCCACATTTGTCTAAAATAATCTTATTTTTGATTTATGATAGAAAGAACATTAACAAATAAAATAATAGCATTAAAAGAAAAATTTCCTATCCTTACACTTACTGGCCCAAGGCAAACAGGTAAAACAACACTATTAAAATCTATCTATACAAACTGTCCTTATGTCTCACTAGAAGATATTGATAATAGAAATTTAGCAATTTCCGATCCAAGAGGTTTTTTAGAAAACTACCCTAATGGTGCCGTTATAGACGAAATCCAAAATGTTCCAGAATTATTCTCCTATTTACAAGGAA
>Ga0256845_1000401_pt1 | contig 41785 bp, 38 predicted proteins | sample RiftiametaG_FD_189101 | JGI IMG/M metagenome (GOLD analysis project Ga0256845, IMG submission 189101) | Tube worm associated microbial communities from hydrothermal vent at the East Pacific Rise, Pacific Ocean - Riftia | ecosystem: Host-associated > Annelida > Integument > Unclassified ...
CTAGCTCCAAAATCAGTGTGATTCCCACTTCCACTCACCTCATCATCTTTCTCCATCCCATTAAACCCATACCTATACCCACTACTAGAGTAACTTCTTCCCGGCATTTCCATTCCAAAAGGATAGTAGTCAGTAACGGGAGATATTGATGATTGATAAGACATTATAATTCAAGATAGTAATTTCTTTTAAAACAAAAAAGCCATCCGTCTGTTGGACGGATGGCTTTCATCAATGAATTGTGTTTGGGTACTAGTAGTTAGTACCTGCTCTAATCATGGCACAACGGAATCCGATAGTAGCGGTAGCTGAATCTTTACCGATATAACGTCTTGTACCTGGTGATAACCAATAAGCCACATCTGCCCATGACCCACCTTTATAAACTCTAGCGTCATCGTCAATTAGAGATAACTCAGATTTTTTATATGTATCTTCTTCGTCTAAATAACCATCTCTACGAAGTGGATTAAGGTCATTCATTTGTTGGAAAGAATTTGGACGGTAAGTATCGTACACCCACTCGTTTACGTTTCCTGCCATATTGTAAAGACCAAAGTCATTTGGTGGGTAATTATAGATATAATCTGTAATCATCGCTCCATCATTCAACTTGCCTGCAATACCTGCGTAGTCACCTCTACCTCTTTTGAAGTTGGCTAAGAACATACCCATTTCTTTTCCGTAAGGATTACGAAGTGCATGACCATCCCAAGGATAAAGTCTTTTGTGTGTTTGATTTTCGTCTAACCATTGGTTACCAATTAATGCTTGAGCTGCATATTCCCACTCAGCTTCAGATGGCAAACGATAGTTTGGCAATACAACACCAGACTCTAGTGGAATACGTCCTATTCCTCCTTCTGCTACTTCTATACCTGCTTCTTCTGCTAATTTTTTATTTACTACTAATGTTCTCCAAACAGCAAATTGATTAGCTTGATCCCAGTTAACTCCTACTACAGGGAAGAAACGAAACCCTGGATATCTTAAGTAATGATCTACATAAGGATCATTATATGCTAATGGGTGTTCCCATACTAGTGTATCTGGAAGCGATTTTTGAAAAAGTTCTTCAGATGAATCTTTTCTGATATAATACAGGTATTCTAACCAGTGAATATTAGCAATTTCTGTTTCATCCATATAGAATGAAGCAACGGTTACTGTTCTTTCCACATTGTCATGCAAAGTTAATAAATCCTCCTCAAAAGAACCTAAAACTGTACGACCACCTTCTATATAGACCAAGTTTGGTCCTTGAGGTTGTCCTAAATAGGGATTTACTTGAAATCCATCTTCTTGATTGTAAGCTAAACCTGTAGCGGTACTTCCGTCACCAGCGTTAGAGCTAGTTGGATTCCCTGATTTACTACAAGAGCTAGCCAATAGGAGTGCTGCAAGTGATAACCCAAGCAGTTTTCCTGATTTTATAACATTCTTCATATCCTTAATTTTTTAAACACATTCATTCAAAGTGACTCACAATATACTTAATCTTATTGAGATACACAACCAAAGGGCAGAAGAATGTTAGAGTTTTATTTGTCTTTTTTGAGAAATGACTAATAAAATGTTTTGTGTTTCATTTAACCATGAGGCATAATACAGATAAGCACGAAGTGCTGCAAAAGGGATTGAAGTGGAAATCCTTCCCGATTTTTTCATCGGGAAGATTGGGAACGAAAAGCCCGACCTAAGCGAAATAGCGAGGGGTTTGCCTAAATTTTATTTATCATTGTACTGCTTTTAATATTCTACTTGCACGTTCTATTGAGTCTACGTTTTGGAAGGTTACAATCATTTTTCCTTTATATTCTCTAAATTGTGCACTACGAGGGTGTTTTTGTATGTATTGAAGGATAGAACCAAATTTTTCGGATTGAAAATAATCGTCGTTTCCTTCTACTTTGACGTATCCTTGTAAGGTTTCTTTTTTAAGCGCGAGCTTCTCAAAGCCTAATGCTTCGGCTTTCCATCTCAGGGGAACGGTTTCTATGAGGGCCTGCATCACTTCTGGCAAAGTGCCAAATCTGTCTTGTGTTTTTTGGATAAACGTGTCTAATTCTTCTTGCTTTTTTATGTTGTCTAGCTCATTATAAAGGCGAAGTCTCTCTGAGACATTACTTACGTATTCTTCGGGGATGGCTACTTCTAGGTCTGTTTCGAATTGACAGCTTATGCTAAAAAGGTTTAAGTTTAAGTCTAATTCTGATTGGAATAAGTCTTTAAATGTGGTTCGTTTCAGTTCTCTTACGGTATCTTCCAAGATTTTATGATAGGTATCATAACCAACATCGTTGACAAACCCGCTTTGGTCTCCTCCTAATACGTCTCCGGCACCTCTAATGTCTAAGTCTCTCATGGCTACTTTAAACCCGTCTCCCAATCCCGAAAATTCTTCTAGTGCAGAAAGTCTTTTTCGCGCATCCGAGCTGAGTCCCGCAAGAGATGGGGTAAGCATGTAGCAGAAGGCTTTTTTGTTAGACCTACCTACTCTTCCTCGCATCTGATGCAGGTCAGAGAGCCCGTACATATGAGACTGGTTGATGATAATTGTGTTGGCATTGGGAATATCTAAGCCTGATTCTATAATATTAGTAGCTACTAATATATCGGTATCGTGGTTGACAAATTGTGCCATTGCTTTTTCTATCTTAGTTCCTTCCATCTGTCCATGTACAAATCCTATTCGGGCGTCTGGTACTAATCGTAAAATAATATTAGCTACGCTTTGTATTTCGTTTACTCGGTTATGAATAAAAAACACTTGCCCACCTCGTTTGAGTTCAAATCGTACGGCATCTCTTATCAAAGTTTCGTTCCAAGAGTGTAGCTCTGTAGTGACTGGCTGGCGATTGGCTGGTGGTGTACCAAGGATTGACAGGTCTCTTGCTCCCATTAGTGAGAATTGTAATGTTCGAGGGATTGGAGTAGCTGTGAGGGTAAGTACATCCACATTTATTTTAAATGTTTTTATTTTTTCTTTTACAGCTACACCAAATTTCTGCTCTTCGTCAATGACTAATAGTCCTAAGTCTTTGAATTTTACGCTTTTCCCTACAATTTTATGTGTCCCAATAAGAATATCAATTTCTCCTTTTTCGAGCTTGGCTAATACTTCTTTGGTTTCTTTTGCTGTCCTAAATCTATTGAGGTAATCTATGCTACAAGGGAAATCTTTAAATCGTTCTTCAAATGTTTTTTGGTGTTGCATTGCCAAAATGGTAGTTGGCACCAAAACGGCTACTTGTTTGGAGTCTGCCACAGCTTTGAAGGCTGCTCTAATTGCAATTTCTGTTTTCCCAAACCCTACATCACCACAAATAAGCCTATCCATGGGATTGGGGGATTCCATGTCTTTTTTGAGCTCTATAGTAGCCTTACTTTGGTCTGGCGTGTCTTCGTAAATGAATGATGTTTCGAGCTCAGTTTGTAAATATGAGTCGGGAGAGTATGCAAATCCTTTTGCTTGCTTTCGGTCAGCGTATAGCTTGATTAAGTCAAAGGCGAGTGCTTTTACTCTTTTTTTAACTTTTTTCTTTTTGTTCTCCCATTCTGGCGAGCCTAATTTGGAAAGTGATGGCGGAGTGCCTTCTTTTCCTACGTATTTAGAGATTTTATGTAATGAATGAATGCTGACGTACATAATGTCGTCATCTCTAAAAACTATTCTGACAACCTCTTGCTCTTTTCCTTTAATCTCCTGCTTGCAGAGTCCTGCAAATCTTCCAATTCCAGCATCTATATGCGTCACATAATCTCCTGGGTGAAGTTCTTCTATTTCTTTTAGGGTAAGGGCTTTGGTACGGCTGTACTTTTGGTTGCTTTTGTATTTATAATATCGTTCAAATAGTTGATGGTCAGTGTAAATAATCAGCTTTTCTTCTTCATCAATAAAGCCACCTCTTAAGCCCAATGCAACATTATCTAACTGGATAGTTGGTTCATGCTCTTCTACCAAAAACTCTAATCTATTAAACTGCTTTAGGCTTTCACAACTGATAATTGTTTTGTAATCCTCAAGGTGCTTTTCTGCCAAGTGGCTAGCAATAAGCCCAAATTCTTTATTGAATGATTGCTGAACTTGAGATTTGTAATGTATTGTCTGATTGTCTTTAAAAACCGCTTTATTACCAAATTCTATGACAGAGAAATCTTTTAATTCATCATAAAAATCTTTCCCGTTAATAAATAGGTTAGAAACATCAGTCACTAAGTCTGGGTGTCCTGAGTTTTCTTTAATGACATCAACTTGCTGGGTAGACCTTCGGTAATAATCCGAAATAACCTCTTTTGTACGGGCTAGGTCTTTCACCCACAGGCAGGTGTTTTTAGGTAAAAACTTTAATATCGATTCTCTTTTTTCTTGTAAAAGTTTGGTTTGAATGTCTGGAATGATAGATATCGACTTTTGCTCTTGTACTGAAAGTTGATTGTCTGGGTCAAATGTCCTGATGCTTTCTACTTCATTGCCAAACAACTCGATTCGATAAGGCAAGTCATTGGCAAAAGAAAAGATGTCCAAAATCCCTCCTCTGATGGAGAACTCTCCTGCTTCGTAAACAAAATCTTTTTTTTCAAAGCCATATTCGATCAGGAATTCGGAAATGAAATTCACATCAACAGTTTCGCTTACTTTGATGGCAAAGCTATTTTTTACTAATGATTGTTTATTAATCACCTTCTCCGACAAAGCATCGGGATAAGTGATAATCAATTCTCCTTGACTGTTTTTGTGGTTTAGTCTTTCTAATACTTCGGTACGCTGTAAAATATTGGCATTATCTACTTCTTCAAATTCGTAAGGTCTTTTGTATGATAATGGAAAAAATAAAGTTTCTCGGTTTAAAATATTCTCTAAGTCAGTCTGAAAATATGCTGCCGATTCTCTATCGTCTAAAATAAAAATGTGATTTCTTTTTGGTTGTTTTAAAAACACCGCTGCGGCTACCATCGCATCTAAACTTCCCAATAAACCTTTAACAAAAATTTTATTTGTTTGGGATGATTTTAAAGATTCGTGTAAGATATTTACACAAAAGTTCTCTTTGTATATAGTTTGTAAATCAGTGGTTTTCACAATCGCAATTTAACTAAAAAAGCAAGCCCAAATAGGCTTGCTTTTATTTTTTTAATTATCTATTTAATATTATTTGTCCGTTTTAGGAGCAAAGCTTTTTTCAGATGTAGTATCTAAAACAACTGGCGTTGCAATAAATACCGATGAGTATGTACCTACAAGTACCCCAATAAATAAAGCAAACGAGAATCCTCTTAATACTTCACCACCAAATATTAATAAAACTCCTACTACTATTAATGTAGTAATAGATGTCATTAAAGTACGGCTTAAAGTATCGTTTAATGCATTACTGATAGTAGACTGGTATTCAGCTTTGTTTTTAGGATTTTTCTGTCCTACATAGTCACGTATTCTATCAAACACTACCACAGTATCATTTATAGAGTAACCCACAATCGTCAATATTGCTGCTACAAATGCTTCTTCTATCTCAAACGAGAAACCTAAGAATCTTGCAATTGCAAATACTGATATCACCACCAATACATCATGAAAAAGAGCTACCAAAGCCCCAAACCCAAATTCTTTCTTACCAAACCTTATTACAATATATAAGAAAATAGCGAGTAAAGAAAGAACAACCGCAAGTTGAGCATCTTTCACAATATCATCTGCAATGGTAGGAGACACTACATTTTTACCTAAAACTTGTGGATTAGATGCTTCGTATTTCTTCAAAGCTTTCTCAAGTGCTGCATCCACTTTTGCAGAAGCTCCTTTCTCATCAGAGTTGACCAAGTAGGCAGTAGTTACAGACAATTGACGGTCAGAATCAATTGTTTTTACTTCTAACCCAGCCTCTCCAAATACTTCTTTGAATGACGTACGAGCATCTTCTACCGAAATTGCTTTGTCAAAACCTACTGTATAACGAGTACCTCCTTTAAAAGCGACACCATAGTTAAGACCGTTAGTCATCACCAAAGTCATACCAATAGCAATTACCAAACCTGAAACCATGTAAGCGATTTTTCTTTTTCCTAAGAAGTCAAATGATACGTTTTGGAATAATTTTTTAGATAAGCTTGTTGAGAATGACCATTCTGTATCTTCTTTTTTGGATAGCCAAAATTCTAAAATCAAACGTGTAATAAATACCGCCGCAAAGAATGAACAGAATATACCAATCATTAAAGTAATAGCAAATCCTTTAATCAAACCTGAACCTAACCAGTATAAAATCACCGCAGAAATCAAAGTTGTTACGTTAGCATCTAAGATTGTCCAAATTGCTTTGTCATAACCTGCTGAAATTGCATTCTTAACTCCTACCCCTTGTTTCAATTCTTCTTTGATACGCTCAAAGATTAGTACGTTGGCATCAATCGACATACCAATGGTCAATACAATACCTGCAATACCTGCAAAAGTTAATGTAGCACCAATTACTGGTGTAGATAGGATTCCTAAAATAAAGAATAAGTTAAAGAGCAATGCAACATTAGCAACAATACCACCTTTGTTGTAATACGCTATCATAAATACAGCTACTAATAACAAACCAATAGCTAAAGACTTAAGTCCTCTATCTACAGCTGCTTTACCTAGTGAAGGACCAACTGTTACTACTCTTTCTATTTCCATTGGTGCTTTTAGACTACCTGCACTTAAGATTTTAGTTAACTCATCCACCTCTTCATAAGCAAATCCTTTTTGCCCTCCTGTAATCACAGATGAACCTGTAGTAATCGCAACGTTTACAGATGGTGCAGAGTAAACTTTTTTGTCTAAAACAACAGCTATTTGCTTACCAATTAGTTTCTCAGTAATCTCTCCCCATTTACGAGTTCCTTCTGGGTTCATTTCCATCCCTGCTGCCAAAGCACCAGTCTCTCCTCTAGTAATATATGCTCTAGTAATTACATCACCATTTAATAATGGCTTACCTCTTTTTTGTTTTTTGATAAAGAAAACCTCTTTATACCCCTTTGCTCTATCATGTTCTTTTGATGCTATCAAAATATCTAAAGAAGCAGGGATTACTGCTTTTCTTATTTCTGGAGAAGCTAAATATATGCTTAATTCTTGTGCCTTATCTAAGGTTGTTAAATAAAGACCGTTACCTCCATTAACAAATAACTTCATCAACTCTTCTTGAGCTGTTTTATTAATTACAGTATCCTTTGCTACTACTTGGTTTGAATCTATTTTATCTTCGTCATCTCCGTATAAGTTATCATCTCCTGATGTAGAATCTGGAGTGATTTGAGTGATTGGTTTTTCTACCTCTTCTACTTTATCCGTTTCTAACTTAGTTGTTAATGCCTTCATTAAAGCAACACTTAAGTTATTCGCATACCTAGATGATTCATTGGCTGGCATTACTTCTTCAAACTCAAGTTTTGCTACCGTTGTTAATTGTCGTTCTATTTTTTCAATATCCGTAGCACCTGGCAATTCTACTTCAATTCTACCAGTAGACTCTACCGCATTAATCACAGGTGATGTTGCACCAAAAGCATCTATACGAGAACGCAATACCACAACTGATTGCTTCATTGCTTCTTTTAATCTCTCATCTATCTTATCAAGAATATCTCCATCCGAAGCATCGTTAGAAAGTCCCAATACATTATCGTGATCTATAAATAGGCTATTAAGAGCTCCTCCACCTAAAGCTTTATATTCTTTAAGGAATAATGTAGTAAACTTGGATCCACTAGATCTTTTTGCTTTATGAGCTGCCTTTAAAGCATCCAAAAACTTAGGATCAAGTGAATTAGTAGAACCTGCAATACCTTTCATAATCTCTTCTGGAGATACTACTAGCGTGATATGAGCTCCACCCTGAAGATCCAAACCAAGGTCTAATTGTTTTTTTCTTACTTCACCATAAGTGTCTCCAAATATTGACACCTCTTCATTAAGGATTTGGCTTGTAAGAGATGCTTTTTTAACCCTATAAATAGAGTCAACACTAGCAGTGGACAAGCTAGGGTTCTTTAGTTTTGCTTTTTCTGCAAATGCTCTTGCTGGGGCTTCTATTTGATTTGCCTTTACGCTTCTTGCGTTAAACGTAAAATATAATTGATAAAGACTTATCAATGTAATGGCAACAGCGACTGTTATAATCAGTCCTCTAAAATGTTTCATAATATTATTTATATAAGTGTAAAATTTTGTTTGTAATCAAATGCGAAAGAAAAAAACCACTAAGGTCCCATTGCAGAAAGGGATGATCTCAACAATCTTTTTCGTTTGAATAAAACACTTAGTTCTGTCCCGAAAACTGGAATAAGCAATGAAAAAATTACAATTAAAGACAAAGAGAAATGAGAGAAGACTGCTTTCTCAAGCAATAGTGTGAATACTGGTAAAACTGCCTGTACAGGCGATTCCTTCACGATTGTATTTTTTGTATTTTTTTCGGTTGAGGCTACTAATTGCTCTACCATTACGGCATTGACATAACTCTGCTGAGCTAAAATCATAGCAAACATCAATATAAAAAATACCGCAAACGACCGATATAACTTCACTTATCTATTATTCTGAACAGCAATAATACCATTTTGATTATAAAATCTTGTCATAGAATTTATTTATTTTAACCAGGCTACCTATTTACCTCTATAAATCTATCCAAATCTTGTACTTTCCCCAGTAAGATTAAGACATCGTTTTCTTGAAAAACAGTATCTGATTGAGGCACACCTATAATATGTTCTTCAGACAATTTAGTTCCATTCTCACCTTCTACTTCATAAGTACGTTTTACGGTCACTATATTAAGGTTGTATTTTTTGCGTAAACTGGCTTCTTCAACTGTTTTTCCCGCCACCCTTCTTGGTACACGTACCTCTGTTACCTCATAGTCATCTGGTAATTGTAATATTGCCTGAATATCGGGATTAACTAATTTTTCAGCCACTGTTTTACCTACTTCCTCATCAGGGGCATAGGTTTCTGTAATTCCTATTTTGTTAAAAATAGTTTTTTGGTGCTTATTAGAAACCCTTGATAAAATTCGCTTTACTCCCATTTCTTGCAAATGAGTACAACACAGTAGTGCTGCCTCAAAATTGTTACCCATTGCTACTACAACTGCATCTGTATCGGCTATATTTTGTGCCTCTAAAGCTTTTCTATCAGTAGCATCCAATGCCACAGCATGTGCCACGACATCTTTCATTGCTTCTACTTTTTCATAATCAGTATCAATTGCAATAACCTCTGCCCCACGCTTTGCTAGCGTTCGTGCAATACCATTACCAATCAATCCTAAACCTATTACTGCAAATTTTTCTATCATATCTTTCCGATTACTGGGGCTAAGCTAAGCTATCTAACAAAAACTACAAAATATTCACCAAAAAAGCTTCGTCTTATATCTATTGTTTTAAAAATTTGGGCAGGGCCACATTCGCCAAAAGGACGGCTCATGCGGAGCAGGGGTCTTTCAATCTAAAAGAAGCGTGAGGGATCCGTCAGTGGACGGACACATATTCGTGGAAATCCTTCACGATTTTTTTTTCGGGAAGATTGGGGACAAAAAGCCCGGCATTATTCACCTTTTTCAGGTGGGTGATGTCACGCCCAAATTATTTATCGTGCCAATACTTGAGAGCGATGCATATCTAATTTTAAAAAAATAAATAGCATAATAGAAAATGCCAACATTGATGAACCTCCATAGCTCACAAAAGGAAGTGGAATCCCGATTACAGGAAATAGATTCATCGTCATGCCTATGTTAATCATAAAATGAAAAAATAGAAACGAGGTTAATGAATAGCCAAATACTCGTGAAAAAATAGACCTCTGTCTTTCTGCCAAGAATAATAGGCGAATCAAAAAGCCTCCATAAAGCAAAATAAAAGCACTTGTCTTCCAAAAACCTTGCTCTTCAGCTATAGTTGTAAAAATCATATCGGTGTGTTGTTCTGGCACAAAATCACCTTGTGTAATGTCTCCTTCCAAAAACCCCTTGCCTTGAGTACCTCCAGAGCTAATGCCAGTAAGTGCCCTAATCACTTGCCAACCCGCACCTAATTTATCTTTGTATGGGTCAAATAATGTAGCCACCCTATTTTGTTGGTGTTTTTGTAATACATTATTATAAACAAAACTAGAACCCGTCACCACGCCTACACAAAACAACCAAGCACCAAATAATAGTCCCATCACAGATTTATTTTTCCTAACAAAGTATCCCAAAGCAATTGCCAAGCCCGTAATAGACAGGTATACTGGCAATAAACCTTTACCGTAAAAGGCATAAGAAACCGACACTGCAAAAAGAGTAATAACGACCAATCCTAATAAGGGGATAATGAAGCTAAGCCCTTCTCTGTAAAACATAAACATCAAACTAAAAAACACCAATACTGTTCCTGTTTCATTTTGTAATAAAACGATAATTGAGGGAAATAATATCAAGCCTAACAATGAACTTGTATCTTTATTCATCCCGATTTTAAAATGTGGAGATTCGTCTATATATTTAGCCAAACCAAGGGCAATAGCTACTTTTACAAACTCAGCAGGCATAATTTTAATCGGTCCCAGCGGAATCCAAGCCTGTGCTCCGTTTGTTGCCTTCCAAAGAAACGGGAGTAGCAAAAATAAGATTGCTAGTCCATATGCTAAGTAACCTAATGAAAAATAGAGTTTAAAATCTATTAAGAGAATCAGAATGGTCAATAATCCAGCAATCCCCAAAAACAAAACTTGCTTACCAGAATGTGTGTCTAAGTTGAAAAAAGACACCTCGTCTAAAACATTGTAATCTGCTGCATAAATATTAAGACAACCTATGGTTACAATTGCCAAATACATCAACAAAGTCAGCCAATCAAATTGTTTTATAAGACTATTTTCTCTCATTCCACAAATTTCTTTTCTAAAATTCTTTGTTCTTTGTATTTGTTAGAGATTTCTCTTTTAATATATTTCTCTATCATCAAACTAGCGATAGGTGCTGCCCAAGTACCTCCGTATCCTGCATTCTCTACATATACAGCTATTGCTATTTTAGGATTTTCTCTTGGGGCAAAAGCCACAAATACCGAATGATCTTCTCCATGAGGGTTTTCTGCTGTTCCTGTTTTTCCGCATACTACAATGTCTTTTGTAATGGCTCTTCTTGCTGTTCCGCTTTCTACTACTTGTTGCATTCCATCTATAATTGGCTCAAAGTAAATGCTTCGTACTCCTGTCTGATGTTTTACATGATAAGGTGCTAACACATCGCTTGTGTCTCCTTTTATTTCTTTTATAGTATGAGGCGTGTAATAATAACCTTTGTTGGCAATAATCGCAGCGATATTTGCCATCTGCAATGGCACTACTAATAATTCTCCTTGTCCTATTGCGTTAGAAATAATTGTAGAGGATTTCCAACGGTGGGCACCTCCATACCATCTGTTATAAAATTTAACACTTGGTATTTGTCCACCTTTTTCGTGTGAAATATCTGAACCTAGCCTATGTCCCAATCCGAAATTATTTAAGTATTTTGCCCAAATTTTAAAGCCATACTCTGTGTCTTTATAGTCATTTTTAAATACATTTCTTTGAAGCATTTTTTTGTACAAAAAAGAAAAATACCAATTGGATGATAGTTTAATAGCACGTTTTATATCATAAACTCCTATAGGGGCATGGTCTCCCATGTTAGGATAAGGACGAACATATGTTTTTTCTGTTGGTGTAATAATACCTTCTTGCATTGCAATAGCTGCTTGTACTAATTTAAAGATTGAGCCTGGCGGGTATCCTGCTTGACAAGTCCTGTCAAACAAAGGCTTTAGTGTATCTTTTGCTAAAACAGAAAAATTATCTGAGTAAGCTCTTCCTTTTAGTACGTTAGGGTCATAAGAAGGTGCCGAAATTAAAGATAATATTTCTCCTGTGCTAGGTTCTATCGCTACAATACTACCTATCTTACCTCCCATTAGTAGCTCACCGTATTGTTGTAATTCTAAATCAATAGATGCTACCAAGTTAAAGCCAGGTTGAGGAAGTGTATCAAACTGTCCCTCCATAAATGCTCCCATTTCTATCCCTCTTGCTGATACTTTGACGTGCCTAAGCCCTATTTTTCCTCTCAATTCTGTCTCGTACGTTTTTTCTATTCCAGTTTTTCCGATATAATCTCCTGCTATATATCCTGATTTAATATCCAGTTCTCGTGCACTAATCTCGGCAATATACCCTAACGTATTTGCCATACTTTTATGAGGATAAACACGACCTATACGTGGGACAAACTCAAACCCTATAAAACGAAACCTATCTTGAATCACGGCGTATTCTTCTTGACTAAATTGCTTGATAAAAGGAATTGGCTTCACATAGCTATAGTCTCTTCTTTTACGCATTTCAACAGAGTATTCTAAAAACTGTTTGCTAGAGATACTAAGCACTTTACACAAAGCTAGGGTGTCCACACCTTTTGCTTTAGAAACCGTCACCACCAAATCAAAAATCGGTTCATTTGCTACAATCAGTTTCCCTCTTCGGTCATAAATAACTCCCCTGTGAGAGTATTCTGTTTTTTTCTTAAAGCTACTTTTGTACGCTACTTTTTTGAATTTAACATCCACCGCTTGTAAATAATAAAGCCTAGAAACTAATGTCAATGACACCAATGCAATAAATCCTCGAATTATATACGATGACACCGTATTCATACCTTTATTTTCAAAGTTTTATTAAAAAATAAAAAATAAGCCATCATCATAAAAAACAAAGTCAGTACCGTACTCAATAGAGTCTGATAAAATACTCTTAAGATTAATCCTGATTGAGAAGCTTCTAATAGCGAAAAGAATAAAATATGAAAAAATGTAACTAAACTAATGTAGGAAAAGTACCCTATTAAACCCATACTACTCGTATTAATCCATAATTCATCTTCTTTGATATCAGACAAACCCAACAAAGAAAGAACTTTAGGCTTCGTAAAACCTATAAATGTTGCCACTGCGGCATGCATACCTAAGGTGTCTTCGGCAACGTCTACCATCAAGCCTAACGCAAAACCTATCAAAGTATTCAATACAATATTCTTGCTTGGGTACAACAGTAAAATAATCAGATAGAAAAAACAATACGAGTATGAACCCAAATGAAAGTGCCGAAAAACAACAATCTGTAGCATGATAATAATAATTCCCGTAATTAAACGTATCCTTGTGAACCTATTCAACATGAGTTTTATTCATTAATTCCTTAACAATATCTGCGTCTTTATTTCGCACAACAGACACATACCTTACCATAGAGAAATCTGTACTTAGCTTCACCCTCACCTCTTGAAATAGTTTATGTTCATTTTTGATAACAGAAGAAACTATACCTATCATTTTATCTGCCGGAAACACTGAGTTATACCCTGAAGTCACCACCGTATCACCTTTATTTATTTTTACATGCAAGCCTATGTCTTCCAACACGCAAAAAGCAGGATCTCTCCCCTTCCATGTGACGGAACCTTGGGCATTGTTTTTTCTCAACTGAGCTGCCACTCGTTGGTTTATGTTTAATAATGACGATGCCACCGCAAACTTATCAGAAGTAATCATAACTACCCCTATTACACCATTTGGTCCTAAAATAGCCATATTTTCTTCTATTCCATCTTGCGTTCCTTTGTCTATCAATAAATAGTTTTCTGTTTTGAGATAATCATTTTTCAACACCTTAGCCGAAAAAACTTCATACTGTCTATTTGCGTTCAAAGAGTATGTAGAGTCAAACTCTACATTCATAGACAATGCCTTAATCACCAAAGAGTCACCTAACGAGTCTAATTGAACCACATAAGGGTTCAATACCTTTTGATTTTTTAACAACTGCTGATAATATAAACCTTGTGATTTATATAACTCAAGGTCTTCTAAAAGTTTTGCATTGTACTCAGCCAACTGTTTATTTTCTTCTCTTAAACCAAGATACCCTGTTACACTGCTTACTCCCGTCATAGCCCCTGTAGAGAGCCAATTGGTCGAGTGAAGGTATGATGCTCTCTGAAAAGGATTAAAAGACACCAGTAAACTAATACACAATATCTCTAAAATTAAAAACAATAATAAGGACTTGTACCTTAATAATAATTCTATAATTTTCTGCATGGCTTAGCTCTAGCTCATTAGCACTCCTTTGTATTTTTCTAAGTCTTTAAGAGTCTCTCCTGTCCCCCTCACTACCGCTCTTAATGGATCTTCAGCTACCTTTACAGGAAGCTTAGTCTTCATTGACAATCGTTTATCCAAGCCTCTTAGCAAAGCTCCACCTCCAGTTAAGTTGATTCCAGTTTCATAGATATCAGCCGAAAGCTCTGGAGGTGCTGTCTCTAACACTTTCAGTACCGCCTCTTCTATCTTGGTAATTGATTTATCCAAAGCAAAGCTAATCTCAGAATAAGAAACATTAATCACCTTAGGAATCCCTGTCATCAAATCTCTACCTCTTACTTCATAATCTTCTGGAGGATTATCCAACTCTGTAAGAGCTGATCCAACCTCTATTTTGATACGCTCAGCAGTACGCTCACCAATCAGTAAATTATGCTGACGTCTCATATAATCCAAAATATCCTTACTAAACACATCTCCCGCCACACGAATAGATTGATCTGTAACAATACCAGAAAGTGCAATAACAGCGATTTCGGTAGTACCACCACCTATATCTACCACCATCGTACCATAAGGTTTTGCAATGTCTATCCCCAACCCTATTGCCGCAGCAATTGGCTCATAAATCATATAAACTTCTTTGGCACCAGCACGATGAGCAGAATCCTTTACTGCTCGCAATTCTACCTCTGTAATCCCTGACGGAATACAAATCACCATTCTATGATTGGGAGTAAAAAATCTATTCCCCGTATCAATCATCTTAATCATCCCACGAATCATCTGCTCTGCTGCTGTAAAATCTGCAATTACACCATCCTTAAGTGGGCGAATAGTTCTAATGTTATCATGCGTTTTTTCATGCATTTGCATCGCATCTCTACCAATCGCAAGCACTTTGTTGTTAATCTTGTTGATGGCTATAATTGATGGTTCATCCACTACCACCTTATCTTTGGTGATAATCAATGTATTTGCCGTACCAAGGTCAATTGCAATATCGCTAGTAAAAAAGTCAAATAATCCCATAATATCCGTTTATCAAGTCAATTTCATCCGTATAATTCTAAATGTAATTAAAAAAAACGGATTAGTCTACCTTGATTAAATATTATTAGAATATTTTTTATCCTCATCAAAAAAAGAAAAAGAAGGGCAATCCCTCGCAGTACTTCGCTATCGCTTCATACAGCAATTCGGGTCGGGCTATTCACTATATCTTTTTTGTTTTTTTTCTGTGTTTCGACAAACTCAACACAATTTAAAAAAAAAACAAAAAAGGATGTCGTTTCTATCCCTTTTGCTTCCAGAAAAAGCAAAAAGATGATCCGTATAAAATGATGAAGGATCTTGAAAATAATTTGGTTTGAATTTTGTTTAAAACAATGTAAAATTTATACCTTAGTACACATGAACAAACATATCTTAACATCTCTTTTTTCACTCCTTTGGGCTAACCTTTTATTCGCTCAGATAGATCCAGACGCACTTGGTTATTACGACTATGCGATGCGTTATACACAAGAAAACTCTGGATTCTCACCCAGAATGCAAGCTTTAGGCGGAGCTCAAACTTCCTTAGGAGCAGACTACAGTCAACAAGCACAAAACCCTGCTGGACTAGGTTTGTACCAAAAATCAGACATCGGCATCACATTTGGTAATGACTTTAACCAATTTGAACAAAACATAAACTACAATACCACAGACATCAACAAACACCAATTCAACATCCAGTCAATGGGCATTGTGATTGGTAGCACCGACTTTAACAAAGTTTGGAAAAATCACAACATAGGATTCTCCTATAATCGATTAGGAAGCATCTTAAACCCCATCAAATACTCACGTCATAATCAATCAAACTCTTTACGAAACTTCCTTGTCAACACCGCCCAAGGTACAAATTTTAGTATCTTTAGAGACCAACTAGACAAAAACGGGAAAGTAGAAGACATTTGGGGATTGGCTTACTATACCTTTCTACTCAACACCAAAAACGAGACCAGCAAACCAGACGAATACTTTACCTTTAACCCACACACACCTGATATAGTCAATGAAAAAATTAATCACAAACACAGAAACATGCAATACAACATGAGTTATGGAAATGGAATAGATGATAAATTCTATTGGGGAATATCTTTAGGAATTCGTTCAGTATATGAATCTAAAAAAAGATGCTATACTGAAGCACCAGATGCTACACTAAAATCATTTACTCTAGAAGAAACAGAAGCCACCCAAGGCTTAGGAGCTAACTTCACAGTAGGAATCATAATCAAGCCAATTGACGCATTACGAATTGGTTTTTCTTATAAAACATCTACAGCAATGGAACTTAGCGAAAATTATAAAGCATCCATCTCCGCCGAATACGACAACTACACCTTACCTAATAATGAAATTCTCACAAAAGAAAAGTTTGAAACTATAGATTTCATCACTAACTACACCTTAAAAATACCATCTCTAACCTCTCTTGGCATTTCTTATTTTTTCAAAGACAAAGGGTTTATTACTGCTGACGCAAAATTTAGCCCCGTCAAAAAGGCACGCCTAAAGTCTACAAGTATCGATTTTGAAGCCGACAATATCACTATCAAAAACCTGTACCGTAATCAAATTACTGCTAATATAGGTGGAGAACTTCGGTTCGGAAAAAGCTTTGTACGAGCAGGTACTGGACTTCAAAACTCTCCTTATAAATTCTACCGTACTGTCTACCCACATTATAGTTTCGGACTCGGACAGCAACTAGGTGATGGTACATATGTAGATATTTCTTTTGAGCACAGAAAACTCTTATTTAATCAATATAGACCTTATTCAGGTGCTAGCACTGTTAACACTATTGGTCTTCGTAACAATATCAGTATTAGCATCCACCAAATTATCCTCTAGCTCTCAAGCGAAAATAACAAGTCTTTTATCTGGATATTATCCCCCTCTACTATGTGATGAGCTTCTTCGTAATATTTCTTACGATTTTCGAGTTTAAATCTTATTTCTTTCTTTAATTCTTCTCCTGTTTTATCTTTTAACAAAGGGCGATGTTCTACCTCTTTCCCATATAGCCTTTTGTATAATTCTTCTACACTTACTTTGAGATATAACGACTTCCCATTTGAATTGATTTGCTCTATATTATCAAAAAAACACGCTCCTCCTCCTCCTGTTGCTACTAAAACATTTTCTTTCAAAAAAGTATCATGTAAAACTACTCTCTCTAAGTTTCGGAAATAATCTTCTCCTTTAGTTTTAAAAATATCTGAAATCGTAGATCCTTCAGTCAGTTCTATAGCCTCATCCAAATCAATGAACTCAAGTCCTAATTCCTTTGCTAAACCAATCCCTAACGTTGTCTTCCCACAACCTGGTAAACCTATTACATATATACTAGCCATCAATTATCTAGTTTGATCCGTGGGTCTAATAAAGCATAAATAATATCTACTAAAATATTTACCAGCACAAAAACTACCGCTACAAATAATGTAGTCCCCATTACCAATGGGAAATTTTTAGCAAACACCGCTTGAACAGTTACAGCACCCAGTCCACCCCAACTAAATATCATCTCTACAAAAAAAGCACCTGCCAACAATGAAGCAAACCAACCCGATATAATCGTTACAACAGGATTAAGTGCATTACGCAATACATGTTTAAAAACAACGACTCTTTCGCTAAGCCCTTTTGCTCTAGCAGTACGGATATAATCTTCTTTTATTACATCCAAAACTGAAGACCTCGTAAGCTGTACAATAATTGCCAAAGGTCTAATTCCTAAAGTCAAAGCAGGGAGAAAGAGGTTTTTCAATACTAGCGTCTTGCCTTTAAATGGGTCTATTTCAACCATATAGCCAAATAAGTTAAGATTAGTAAATGCTTGTAGCTTTACAGCGAACAAAAAGGCTAATAAAACTCCCGACACAAAACTGGGAATAGAAATTCCCAAGATACTCCCTGACACTAACAACTTATCAAGCCATGAGTTTTGTTTTAATGCTGCCCAAATACCTAACAATATTCCAAAAATGGATGCCAACAACATGGCAGTAACTGCTAGCCATAATGTACGAACAAATCCTTCAGATAACACTTCACTTACCAATCGGTTATCTGTAAATGATCTACGCATATAAGGACTCTTGAATACCAAAACACCTGAAGAATTTCCAAAAAGTTCGGTATAATCATACTTAACTTGGTTCTTGTCACTACGCTCATGCCAACTCAATAACGACAAGTCATTCATATAGTGTAAATACTGTTGACCAAGAGGCTTGTCTAAGCCATACTCACGCATCAGCGAACGCTGAGATGCTAAATCGCTACGTTGTCCCATCATCATGGACACAGGGTCACCTGGTAATACTTGGAAAATAAAAAAAACGACTGTCACTACTCCCCAAAGTACCAACAAACCATATAACAAACGCTTAATTAAAAACTGTATCATAAACTCACTTTATACTAGTAATGCTAAAGTACAAATATTAACTCATAAATATCATTCTGAATATAATAAAACTTAACTCTGTGTAATATTTGTGTTAGGTATTCTCGTACTAAATCTAGGGAACGGAAAATCATATCTTCTAATACCCGTTTACTTTTATTTTTTTCTAATCGCTATTCTCTAATCGCTATTTACTGTTTTCTCTTGACTCATTCCCGCTTTAGCTGACACAAAAAAAACTTTCAGTAACAAACTAACATAGTTCACGTTAAAATAACATGTAACTAACCTTAAACATAAATAAATACTTTGTATATATTTTAGAATGTGCTGATAAAAGCTATTACACAGGAATGACTAATAACTTGATGAAAAGAGTTTCCTAACATCAATCTGGACAAGATAAAAAACCCTATACTTTCAAAAGAAGACCTGTTAATGTTAAGGTAATCTTTTCTATTCATTTTCAAGAAATAAAACAAGCTATTATAAATAACGATTGGAAGCAGCTTAAAGTATTATCCCAACCAAAAAATAACAATTATACCATTTTGATCGTAATATGAGTCTAATTTAGATTGAATTGTTTTTTTCAATATCGAGGAAAAATGATTTAGCATAACTGGTTACGGTAAATTATTTTAACGAAGAGAGTGTAAAAAACAAACAAGATAATTGACGTAGATTATAGTCAATATGGTATTACTTAGTCACTATAATTCATCTTATGAAATTGATTTTAGTGGTTTTTTATTCTGCCTTCGACAAGCTCTGGCTGACACAAAAAAGTTGACCTTAGGAAGGTTGTTTTGATTGAAGCTAACGCACAAAAAATGTGACAGAGTATTTTCTTGCTAAATCTGGAGAACAAAAGAACATCTCTACTAATACTCATACTCGTTTACTTTTTTTTACTAATCGCTATTGACTCATCTCCGCTCTGGATGACACAAAAACATCTCTCTAATCGCTATTTACTCTTTATATTTATTGTATAAAACAAAAAAGGGACTCAAACGAGTCCCTTTTTTCAATATTAAAATTATCAATCTAGAATTCCCAAAGATTATGCTCGTATTCTAACAACTCAAATGCTTTCCATTGAGAAGCCATAATACCAGTTTTCACATCTCCACCGTAAACATCTATTAGATATTCATCGTTAGGGTTAGAAACTTTGATAATATAACCGTGGAATAATCTTAACTCAAATGCATCAGCAAGATTTCTATGCTCAGAATCATTGGCAGGGTTAATCCAAAGTGCTTCTGGATTTCCTACAAATAATTTGTCATGTAATTCTTTATAACTAAATGACGCAATCGGAACATCAATTCCCTTGATATTATCTGGGTGATCTGCCGATAAGAAGAAATTAAAAGCTATAATGTCATAGTATAGTCTCGAACGTTTTTTATCGAAAATCATATCTTCTTTTAAATCCATCAAGTATAAATCAGATGGGAAGTAATACTCACCAGAACCAGTTTTCACTTCTTCTACTGGTGCTTCTTCCTCTTCAGGTTCTGGGTCACCCCAACCACCTGCATCATCAGTACTTTCATCTTCGCTTCCCCAATCATCCTCTTCTTCTTCATCACCAGAGCTTGGTAATTCAATTGCAAGCATAAACTCATCAATAGTCATCTTTGTAGTCAAAGAATCATTTGAATATGGAGTTATAATACCTGCCTTTACCGCTTCCAAAATGACTTTCGTCATTTCATTACCTCTTGCAAATAATGGTTGATTTTGTTTTTCTCTTAAATCAAGGCGACGAGTAATCGTTTTTTTCCACATAACATCAGACTTATGAATTTTTTTTAATCCCATCGGATTGAACCCATCATCTGTAGTCTCTTGTGAAAACCCTAATGAAGAAATCCCAAGAGATAAGATTGCTAAGGTAGATAACATTATATTTTTCATATCACTAATTCGTTTGATTACTATTCTTACTTAGCTAGAGGCACTACTACTAACCCATCTAGACCTCTAAGTCTAATGTTTTGAGCTCCTCCAGCATAACGAGAACGTTGTACATTAGTTACTTCAACTAAAATACGGTCTCCTGGTTTAGCTGCTTGAGCCATGCCACCTAGTTTTACATTACTCCCATTAATAGAAACAGCTCCTCCTACTGGTCTTCTACCACGTACTAACTGTACTTTACCAGCACTAGCACGGTATTTAGAATCTCTAGGCAAGTTAGTCTTAAAATAAGTATCTGTAATCTCTGCTTTCACTTTAATACTACGTGGAGGTGCTATTCCTTGTTTAAGATCTGCGGGACGACCTTTCACATAAACCACAATTCTTGGCTTAGGTACTGGGCGTACTTTAAATTTCTCAACTCCTAAAGTAGAATTCCCTGACCTTACAGTCAAGCTCACACCCTTAGCACCAGCATTAGGTATAATAATTACAGCTCCTTTTTTAGCTCCTTTACGTACTTGTGCACCAGACGCCGAAAATGATGGGCTATAATCTGCTCCTAAAGCAGGACAGTTAATTTGTAAAGCATTACCACACTGCTCATATAATGCTGCTACAGCAGATGATTGTACTTGAAGCACAGGCTTAGCTACGAAATATTCGAAAGTTTCTGTATATGTTTTCTCTTCACCAGCACCATCTTTCATAATAATCTTACCTTTCCAGCTTTTTCTTTTTAAGTTAGGATTACCCTTTACTGCTGCTCCACTAAATGAAGTTCTAAATTTCACTATTCCTTCACCATTCTTAACAGTTAGTTTTTGACCTCCATTGTACATCACAGGCACAAATGAACTTGCAGATGATGAAGCCGTAATGAATAATTTTGCTTCATACATAGTACCCGCTGCTACTGTCTTAGATTCAGCAGATGCCATTGGAAGAATTTTATCAAACTTTATATCCTTAGCACCAAATGTACCTTTAATAGCAGTCAAAATCTTAGACCTCAAGTTCATCACTTCAGCATCTTTTTGTCTCAAGATAGCTAGAGCTGCAATCATTGGTGAATGTCCAAATGAAATTTCTAAGAACTCTTTGCCTCTTTGATTTGGATCTTTTGCTGTAAAAGGGTCTTCTTTGGCATCTTTAGTTAAATTAAGCTTAGCATAAGCATCTGCTTTACCACCCGTTAATTTGGCTACATCTTTTTGTACCACATTAACCATTTTAGTAAAGGCGTCCAATTTAGCCTCAAACTCCTTACCTAATTTAGTCCCCTTTTCAGTTGAACCAAGAAGAATTGTTGATGACACTTCGGGATCTTTCATTCCTGTAGGAACTCCTTCCTCATCTACACCTCCTGATTTCTCAACTAACGTTGTGCTAATTGAAGTAATCATTCCATGAATCTCATTAGCTAAAACATCTAACTTTTTCGCCTCTTCTAATGCCCTTAAAGCATCTTCACGACCATCTTCTTTAGCTTTAGCTTCAATTGCTGCAAATGTTGCTTTAGATGACTCATTAGAATCTTCAACCATTGCACCAAGTGATTTTTCTATTTGAATGAACTTGAACATAATATCAGAACTTACCTGCAATGCAAGCATCGCAAGTAGTACTAGATACATAAGTCCAATCATTTTTTGCCTTGGGGTTTCTTTTCCTCCAGCCATAATTTCTTATATTTTTCTGTTTAACAATTATTTTAATTCAATTAACTTTTTTCTCTTATTTACCTCTCATTGCCGAAAGCATAGAACCGTAAACAGTGTTCAATTGAGTTAAGTTAGTTGTTAATGATGAAAGATTTTTCTTGAATGATTCAGTCTCTTTAGACGCTTCAGACATGTTTTCCATTGCGGTAGATAAGTTCGAGTAGAATTTATTCATTGCTTTGATATGTTGATTAGCATCTTGAAGTTCCATTTCATACACAGCGTTTAGAGAACCTAAGTTTTTAGTAATCGCCTGTACTTGTGCATGATACTCACCAGCATCACTAGCTACATTGGCCATCCCTGACATTGCATCTGCAGTTGTCTTGAAAGAAGATGACATCTGAGCCATTGTACTAGAAGCGTCTTTAGTATTAGAAGCGAATTCTTGTGTAGCGACAGAAGCGTCAGCTAAAGTACTCATATTACTTACATTAGAACTAAGACTCTTAAGTCCTTCACCTAAAGACGAAATTGTATTTTGGTCGATATTAGCAGTCGACATCATATCGCTTAATGATTTAGACAAACCCTCTTCAGTAGCTGCGTCATCACCATAACTACCATCATACTCCTCTGATAGTTGAGGGTAAACTCTTGACCATCTTTCCAAACCTACTTCATGTGGTGGATGTGGTGCAAAGGCAAACACAATAAATAGCGCGGCCTCTGTACCTAGACCAATAACAAGCATTGGACCTGCAAATGGCCAGTGCATAATTTTAAATAAAGCTCCAATAATTACTACCGATGCACCTAAACCAATAATAACTGGTGCAATATTTTCATAAAAATTTTCTTTGAATCCTCCTTTTGCTGACATAACTTCTTTTGTTTTTAGATTTTACTTGTTTAAATTAATTGATTTGATAAGCTCTTAATTAAAATTCCGAACCTGATGAACGACCTAAATAAGTCATTGCACAACGAAATCCTATATAAGACCTTGTAGTATCTTCATACTGAAACTCTCTCGTACCTGTTTCTAAGTAGTACGCAATATCTTTCCATGACCCACCTCTTACTAACTTACGAGGTTCGTTAGGATCTAAATATCTAGGATTCAAATCCCATACAACTGGAACTGCTGCTTCATAAAAGGCATCTTCACACCATTCTGACACATTTCCTGCCATATCATATAAGCCGAAGTCATTTGCAAAATACGATGCTACTGGTGATGTATACATAAAACCATCATCATAATAATTACCTCTACCTGGCTTAAAATTTGCTAACATACACCCTTTTGCATTACGTATATAAGGGTTACCCCAAGGGTATTTTGCCATATCACGACCACCTCTTGCTGCATACTCCCATTCTGCTTCCGAAGGAAGACGAAAACTAGGCATAGAAAACATTCCGTTTTCTTCTCTCCAAGTATTCATATACTCAGTTCTCCATTTACAAAAATAATGAGCCGCTTCCCAATCAACACCTACTACTGGATATTCATCAAATGCAGGGTGTGCATAGTAATACTCCATCATAGGATCACCATAGTGATGAGAAAAATCTTTCATCCATACAGTTGTATCTGGGTAATACAAACGTTTTAATTCTTCATCATCAGCAATACTTTCAGTACCTACCGAATCTTCCATTAATGCATATATAAATTGACGATACTCATTATTAGTAATTTCAGTATCATCTACATACATACCACCAATTGTAATTTGTCTATTGGGGTTGTTTTGAGATGCAGGGACATTTTGATCTGCCTGCCCCATGTGAAAAGTACCTGATGGACATACAACCATTCCCCAAGGAATTGTTTGCCCCCATCCCATACGATCTGGAACACCAACTAAATCACCTCCACCGTCTGCTACACCTTTGCTGCAACTCGACGTAAAAAGTGACCCAACTACCAGTAGGCTTCCCACCAATAATTTAGCGATAACACTATTTTTATTCATAACACTCATTTTATTTCCTAATAACTCTATAATCACACACTCCATCTTAACAGAGGAAAGAAGTCATTTCAACACAAATTCACTTTTTCTTTCTTCTATCAGTCTTCCAATATAAAAGAATTTTATTTAAAAAAAAAGAATTCTACTCAACTTTTCGATATCTCGGAGATTTTAATGGTACAAATTTATCCGAATTGTTAAATGGTAACACATAAGACATCATAATCTCATGAGAAGTTTTTTGCTTTGCAGAACTCCCTTGAGTCACCCAATCAAATGCGTAACCAATTCTTAAAGCCTTATTCTGCAATAAAGAGACGCCTAATAAAATCACTATATCATCATTTCGTAGTCGCTTGCCTTCCGCCCCTACAACCTTATCCGAAATAGATTGTCTAAATGACAAACCTCCCCAATATTTATACTTCTGAAAATCTGCTACTACTCCATAATTAAATGATGTCTCTGAAAAATCAGATTGAACTAGGGCATTTGGCATCAATCGAATATCTTGAGAGAGCCCTACAAAATAGCCTCCTTGCAAATACAGATGTCTTGCTTGACGTGAATTAATTGCTCCTATACCATAATCAAAAGTAGCTGCCGATAAATGAGAAACAGAAATCCCTGCAAAAAACTTAGTTGTATTGTACCAAACTCCTGCACCAAAGTCTGGACGAATTTGATTGGTTTTTCCTGCTATTTTCAATTGATCCACTACATCATCATCAGCATCTCTAGCCCGAAGTATGGATCCATCTATACCTTGAGACAAAATCCCCACACGCAAGCCTGTGCTGATTACACCATCATTTTTTAATCTAATCTGATACGCAAAGGATGCTTTCGCTGTTAATGCTTTATATGGTCCCAATCTATCATAAGTAATATACCCACCTGTTCCTGCATTGTTAAAATACGATTTATTGATTTTAAGCGGGTGAGAAAAAGAAAGCATCTGTGTACTTGGTGCTCCTCCTGGATCTAAACCTTTATAATTCAACCATTGAGTTCTATGAATGAAGGTTGCCCTACTTAATGGCTCAACACCTGTGTAACCTGGGTTGTAATACAATTGATTAAATGTATAATGACTCCAATGAGCATCTTGTTGTGCCATTGCGTTCACCGACAATAAAATCAATATAATGAGTCCTATTTTTTTCATATCCACTACAAGTATTCTCTACATTACGAGTTCTAAGATTATAAAGTTAATAAAAAAAATGAAATCTCAATCCATTTTAACAAAAAAAAACCTCACAAATGTGAGGCTTTAAATACTTTTACCTAAATGATAACTCCTATTTACTTGCCGCTAAAGCTTCGGCACCACCTACAATTTCTAAAATTTCTGTAGTAATTGCTGCTTGACGTGTACGGTTATAAACTAACTTGAGGTCTTTTAATAATTCTCCTGCATTATCTGTAGCTTTATCCATCGCTGTCATACGAGCACCATGCTCAGAAGCATGAGAATCCAATATTGCTTTATAAAATTGTAGTTTTAATGATTTTGGAATCAGCTCTTCTACAATATATTGCTTAGACGGCTCATAGATATAATCCGTTGAGATTACTATTTCTTCCTCCTCTTCGTTTTCAGACTCTAGAATTGGCAAAAATTGACTCTTACGAAGAATCTGTACTGCTGCGTTTTTGAACTCATTATAAATAACATCAACTCTATCAAAAGAAGTTTCTTCAAACTCTGACATCACAAATTCTGCTGCAAGCTTAGCTTTATCAAAAGATAACTCACTAAACATTTGTACATAATCTTCATTGATTGTGTAACCTCTTTTGGTAAAGTATTCATTCGCTTTTTTTCCTATACAAAGTAATTCTACATCACCTTTAGCATATTGGCTTGCATAATTTTCTTCAATATGAGCTTCTGTAGCTTTTGCAACAGACGAGTTAAACCCTCCACAAAGACCTCTATCGGAAGTAATCACTACAAGTAATACACGATTAATTTCACGTGCTATACCGTATTTATTATCCGAAATACTATCCAACGTAGCTGAAACATTAGATAAAATCTCATCTAATTTTTTAGCGTACGGTCTTATTTGAGTGATAGCATCTTGTGCTCTACGAAGCTTAGCAGCCGAGACCATTTTCATGGCTTTGGTGATTTGCTGTGTAGAACTTACTGATTTAATCCTATCTCTTACGTCTTTTAAATTTGCCATTTATATTACAAATCTCAATGAATGAAAAAAGTGCAGTACGAATACTACACTTAATATGATCTAATTATACTGCGTAAGTAGCTGCTAAATCTTTAGCAGTTTTCTTCAATACGCCTGTAATGTTATCGTCTAATTTACCTTGTCTTAATAAATCTAAAACATCTCTGTTTTGTGTATTTAGCAAACTTAAGAATTCGTTTTCAAATTCTTTTACTCTAGCTACAGGCACATCATCAAGCAAGCCATTAGTTGAAGCATATATAATTGCAATTTGATCTTCTACTTTCTCTGGTGAGAATTGTTTTTGTTTTAGGATTTCTAAGTTTTTACGACCACGGTCGATAGTCAACTTAGTAGCTGCATCCAAATCAGAACCGAATTTAGCAAAAGCTTCTAACTCACGAAATTGTGCTTGATCTAATTTTAAAGTTCCTGCTACTTTTTTCATTGCTTTTACTTGAGCATTACCACCTACACGAGATACCGAGATACCTACGTTAATTGCTGGGCGAATACCTGAGTTAAACAAGTTAGACTCTAAGAAAATTTGACCATCTGTAATTGAAATCACATTGGTAGGAATATACGCTGATACATCTCCTGCTTGAGTTTCAATAATTGGAAGAGCTGTTAATGAACCACCACCTTTTACTAAACCTTTAAGCGATTCAGGTAAGTCATTCATGTCTTTAGCGATTGTATCAGAAGTCGTAATTCTTGCCGCACGCTCCAATAATCTAGAGTGAAGGTAAAATACATCTCCTGGATATGCCTCACGGCCTGGAGGTCTTCTTAATAATAAAGAAACCTCACGATATGCTACTGCTTGTTTTGACAAATCATCAAATACTACTAATGCTGCACGTCCTGTATCTCTAAAAAACTCTCCAATCGCTGCTCCTGTAAATGGTGCGTAAACCTGCATTGACGCTGCCATCGCTGCTGTTGCTGCCACTACGGTAGTATAAGCCATCGCACCACCTTTTTCTAATACATTCACAATTTGTGCTACCGTAGATGCTTTTTGACCTATAGCTACATAAATACAGTAAACTGGCTCGCCTTTGTCATAAAATTCTTTTTGATTAAGGATTGCGTCAATTGTAACGGCTGTTTTACCTGTTTGACGGTCACCAATCACAAGCTCTCTTTGCCCACGTCCAATAGGAATCATGGCATCGATTGCTTTAATACCTGTTTGAAGCGGCTCAGTTACCGGCTGACGGAAAAGTACTCCTGGTGCTTTTCTTTCAATCGGCATCTCAAAAAGTTCTCCTTCAATTGGACCTTTACCATCAATAGGTTTTCCTAATACGTCTACCACACGACCAATGATTCCTTCGCCTACCATTACAGAAGCAATTCTTTTGGTTCTCTTTACGGTATCGCCTTCTTTAATTTTTTCGCTAGAAGCTAATAATACAGCTCCTACATTGTCTTCTTCAAGGTTCAAAGCGATTGCTTCTGTACCATCTTCAAACTCAAGCAACTCTCCTGCTTGCGCACCAGTAAGCCCGTAAATACGTGCTACACCATCTCCAATTTGAAGAACTGTACCAACTTCTTCTAATTCAGCCTCTGATTTGAAGCCTGCAAGTTGCTCTCTTAATATTGCTGAAACTTCGTCTGGTTTAACTTCCGCCATGATGATTTATTATTTACTTAGTAAATTGATTCTTTGCCTTTTGTAATATACTCTTAACAGATGAATCCAGCTGTTTATCTCCAATAGTTAATACATAACCACCGATAAGATTTTCATCTACTTCCTCTTCTATTGTTATTATTTTTCCTCCTGCTATTTTGGCTACTAACGATTCTATTTCAGAACGCAAGCCTACACTCAACTTAACAGCCGTCTTAACTTTGGCACGTGTAATGCCTTTTATCAATTCGTATTCTTTCTGAAAAGCTTTTGCAATGCCTTGAAGGTCTGACTCTCTTCCTTTTTTGATAACTAACGCAAAAAACTTAGAAGTCAAATCATTTACTTTCCCTGAGAAAATCTGATTAATGATTTCTAATTTCTTTCCGCTCGGAATAATTGGTGAGCTAAGCATCAAAGAAAAATCTCTATTCTCTGTAGAAACTGTAGAAAATAATTTCATATCCTCTGTTACAGCATCCAAGATGTTGTTTTCTTGTGCTAACTCTATTAATGATTTCGCATAACGCGATGCTACTCTATAAGATACAGCCATTATTATGCAGTTACTGTTGCGTCTTTAAGGTAGTCCGAGATTAATTGCTCTTGAGCTCCCTTATTTTCTAATTCTTTTCTTAATACCTTTTCTGCTAATTCTACAGTAAGGCTAGCTGCTTCTTTGCGTAAAGATGCAATAGCTGCTTTTTTGTCACTCTCGAAAGAAGCTTTAGCTTTAACAAGAAACTTATCTGCTTCCTCTCCTGCTTTCTTCATTTCTTCAGCACGAAAAGCTTCCACAGATGTTTGTGCTTCTTTAAGAAGAGCACTTCTTTCTGCTTTTGCGTCTAACAATAGTTTTTCATTGTCAGATTTTAACGAAGCCATTTCTTCACGGGCAGACTCTGCTGCTTTCAATGAATTCTCTATAGACTCCTGTCTATCTGTTAATGCTCCTAAAATTGGTTTCCAAGCAAAAACTCTAAGCAACACAAACAGTGTTAAAAATATAAATGCTGTCCAGACTACTAATCCTATTTCTGGTATTATGTTCATGATTTTTTTATCGTTTTAACCTTTTTTGATACAAAAATCTTCTGTAGCCAACCGCTACAGAAGATTTTTTCAAATTTTTGGAAATTATTTTCCAATACTTTGAAGTGCAACTACCACTCCGAATAATGCGACACCCTCAATAAGGGCAGCAGCAATAATCATTGCAGTTTGGATTTTAGAAGCGGCTTCTGGTTGTCTTGCAATACCTTCTACTGCTGACGAACCAATTTTACCAATTCCAAAACCTGCACCGAATACGGCGATACCAGCTCCGATAGCAGCTAATGTAGCTTGTTCCATAATCAATTATTATTTTGGTTAAACATATATTTACTAATTAATGATGCTCATGCTCTGCTACCGCCTGCCCGATAAATAGGGCTGACAACATAGTAAATACATAAGCTTGCAAGAACGCCACTAGTAACTCTAGTACATTCATAAACAAACCTAGCGGTGCAGAAAGCACACCTAAACTAAGTACCAATGCTAAAATAATGATGTGTCCTGCTGTGATATTAGCAAACAAACGAACAGTTAATGCGAATGGTTTCGTAAACAAACCAATAATTTCCACTAAAGCCATAAAGGGTTTAAGCAGTAAAGGAACGCCTGGCATCCATAATACGTGACCCCAATAATCTTTATTACCACTCAAATTCGTCACAAAAAATGTAATTAGAGCCATCACTACTGTAAAAGAAATATTCCCTGTCACATTAGCCGAACCTGGGAAAAATGGAATAAGACCAAGCATATTATTAATCCATATAAAGAAAAACACTGTCAATAAATACGGCATAAATACGGGTGTTTTCTTAGCCCCTAAATTAGGCTCAACAATATCATTTCTAACGAATTCAATTAAAACCTCCATTAAATTCTGTACTCCAGAAGGTGCCTCACCATTTGTCTTTTTATACTTTCTAGCTACTGGCACAAACAATAACAATAACAACAGCACAGATAAAAGCATTGCAAACACATTTTTTGTAATTGAGAAATCAAAAAACATTTCTCCAGAATCATGACTCCCGAATAGCGACCCCAAGCTAACAGCGTGATCACCAGACTTATTAACAATCTCACCAGCATGATGAATTAACTTATAACCATTTACGGAAACTTCTCCGTGATGAAAATCGCTAGAAAGTACTGTAGTAAACCCTTTTGTAGTCGAATAAATAATAACAGGAAGAGGAATCACCAACTGAGTACCCGCTTTATTATGATAAACTTCGAATTCGTGAGAATCACCAATATGATGGTTAATTACATCCATCATGCTTTCTTCTTTATGAAGTTCTTCGGTATGCTCTTTACCTTCATTTCCAAATGAAAAAATTGATAACAATAACACAAACACTAAAGATAAAATTCTTATGCTCATTCCCGAAATTTGATTATTTCTCATCACCTTATACTCCCCGTTCTTTGGTTACGGCACGCAAGTTAGTCAACAAATATTTTAATTCAAACAAGAGATGAAAGAAATACATAAACATAAATAAAATAGTAAAGGAAAATTGGTTAGAAATACCTTTTTTTAAGATAAACAAAACATACAGCCCACTCAATAAAAAACGAATAGTCATATTAATCATATAATTATGCATGGGTAACATTCTTTTTTGTCGTAAAACCCACGATATACTATATAAAACTATAGAAAGGATAAAGAAAAACTGATATGCACCAATCCAACTAAAATTTAGCGTTAAATAAAAATCAATAAACAGCAATGCTATAAAAAGAAGCCCGTTAGAGAGGAAAAACTGCTTAATCATGTGTAATATTAATAAGTCCCCTAAGTGTCAAGTACAAAGATAGTCCAACACCTAATAACGAGCCTAGAGTTGTATAAAGACTATAATCATTAGGGTACTTTAAGTCAAGTTTCTCTCCTCCCCAATACCCCAAATAAATAGTAGCCCCCATCTGGATTGCCATTCCTGAATATTTCAGGTAATTCTTAAGCTGTTTTTCCTTTTTTGTCATTGCTTATGCTTCCTGACTTAATAGCGATACTACCACTTATATGTGCTCCTTCTTCAATTTTTATCTTACCATATTCTATATTACCCTTAATCTCACATGTAGGAGTACAAGACAAAAAGCCTGCTACATCTACCTGACCTTCTATCGAACCAGAAATTTCTGCCTCTTGGCTTTGTACATTTCCTTTTACAACACCTTCTTTCCCAATTACAATTTTGGATTCGCAAAAAATATTTCCTTGTATTTCTCCATCAAAACGGATTGTTCCTTTTGAATGTAAGTCTCCTATAATTTTAGTGCCGTGCGCAAATTCGTTACGCTTTTGATTTAAATCTTCTTTTTTCATTTTCTTGGATGAATTAAACATATATCATTCTTTTGTAAACGTAAAATACTCTTCAGGATCTAGTTGCACACCTTGGTGCCACAATTCAAATTCTACTTCGGCATAACTCTCTCCTGTCATTTTTTTACCCGAAAGAGCAATCACTTCTCCTATATTAACGTAAGACCCTACTTTTTTGAGTAAAACTCCTAAACCCTTATAAACAGAGGTCAAATTATTTGCGTGATGAATCACCATCATATAACCTTGGTCTTTATCCCAAGTACATAGCTCAACTGTCCCTTCATCTATAGATTGTACTGAGGCATCTTCTTTCATTATAAATGAAATTGTGAAATCAGTACTGCTAAGGGAGTCTTTTTTAGCTTTAAAATAAGCATCTACTGGCAATACCAATAAACGATTGGACATTGGGGTAGAGTAATTAACCGAAACACTTTTTATTGGAGGTTCAGTATTTTCTTCATGCAACCCATTTTGATTTGACTCAATCGGACTTGTTTCCTTTCCCGCTAGCTCTTTGACGACAGCATATTCTGGATCAAGGTATTTTCTAAAACTTTGGATGTATTTATCTTTAGAAGCTATAGCATATTCAAGAGAGTCTACTTCTCTAGCCAAAATGACCGTAGAGTACCTAATCTCATTTAGTTCATTTTCAGGGTTAAACCACTGAGCGAGTAAAGTCTTGGACAGGTACAAACTACCTCCCATTAGTATTGCACTCAACAAAAATAACGAGAGAAACATTTGAGCATAAGTAAAGGTCACAGAGCGACGTTCAGCAAAATCCGCTTCATTACGAATAATTAATTCGTAACGATTGGTAAGCCAAGTCCACAACTTATTTTTCCTTTGTTTTTTTCTCGCCAAAATATTTTATTTTTAATCTTTGGTAACTAGAGAATGTAAATATACAAAAACCCTAGTAAAAACAGCAACTATTAAGGATCCCCGAATCTTTAAGATTCTCAGAAACAAAAAAAGCCTTAATGTTTACACACAAAGGCTTTGGGATTAATGTTACTTAATCTTATAAACTAGCTACGTGTTTGGCTAATTTAGATTTTAAGTTGTTCGCTTTGCTATTGTGAATAACATTATTCTTCGCCAATCTATCTACAAGACCTGTTACTTTAGGAAGTAAAGTCTCTGCAGTTTTCTTGTCAGAAGTTTCTCTTAACCTTTTTATGAAGGTACGAACTGTTTTGTGTTGGAAACGATTTCTTAAACGCTTAACAGCATCAGATCTCATTCTTTTTAATGTCGACTTATGATTAGCCATATTCTTTAATTATTTTAATCTAAATATCTTTCCTTTTCAAATTAAGGAATGCAAACTTATGGGTTTATTTTCTTTTATCAAAAGAATAAAAGGAATGATTTACATAAAATCACTCAAATCTTTTTGCCTCTTCCCAAAAAACGTCCATTTCTCCCAAAGTCATGTCTTTTAGGTTTTTATTTAACTCTTTTGATTTTTGCTCTATATAGTTAAATCTATAAATAAATTTCCTGTTAGTGGCATCTAATGCTTCTTCGGGATCTATGCCTCTAAATCTTGCGTAATTGATTAACGAAAATAACACATCACCAAATTCTTTTTTCTCTTCCTCTCCTATTGCCTGTTCAAATTCTAACAATTCTTCTTTCACTTTTGCCCACACATCCTTCTCATCATCCCAATCAAAGCCTACTCCTCTTGCCTTTTCTTGAATTCTTGTTGCTTTTGTAAATGCTGGCATAGATGTCGGCACTCCATCCAAAACTCCTTTATTCTTCTTTTCTTTCAGCTTTATTTGTTCCCAGTTTCGTTTCACTTCTTCTTCGTTCTCCACCTTTACGTCTCCATATATATGTGGATGTCGGCGAATCATCTTTTCGCAAACCCCGTTGAGAACATCCGCCACATCAAAATCGCCTGTTTCGGATGCAATCCTACTATAAAACACCAAATGTAACATCAAATCTCCTAACTCATTACAGACTTCATCTTTATCTTTGGATAGAATTGCGTCCGAAAGCTCATACACCTCCTCTATTGAGAGGTGACGAATACTTTCTAACGTTTGCTTCTTATCCCAAGGACAGTTGAGTCTTAGCTCATCCATGATAGTGAGTAATCGGTCAAATGCAGCTAATTTTTCTGCTCTTTTTAAGTCTTTGGGAGGTGTGTTTTCAATCATTTTTTAACTTCTCAATTTAAGGGCAATATATAAAAATAGTGTTTTAAACACAAAATACGCGTGAGGGATTGACGTGGAAATCCTTTTATATTTTTATGATTATTAATTTCTTCATCTATTTTGCTCTGTATTCGGCAAGCTCAGACTGACACAAAGCTAAATAACAAGCATCATAAAAACATATAAAGATTGGGAACAGAAAGCCCGACCGCATGAGCCTTCCTTTTGGCGAATGTGGGCACGCCCAAGTCAAAAAACACATTTCATTTTTTAATTTCTTTTCAAAACAATCAATATTAATGGCTGATTTTATATCTTTGTTCAATTTGAAACAAAGGTTATATGAAATACAAACGAATTTTATTGAAGCTCTCTGGAGAATCGCTATTGGGAGAAATTGATTTTGGGATAGATCCTAAGCGCCTTAGACAGTATGCCGAGGAGATAAAAGAAATTCACGATCAAGGTGTAGAAATCGCTATTGTGATTGGTGGGGGCAATATTTTTAGAGGGGCACAGGCATTAGACGCTGGGATTGACAGGGTGCAAGGCGACCATATGGGGATGCTTGCGACTTTGATTAACGGGATGGCGATACAAGGTGCTATCGAAAATGTGGGGATAGATACTCGACTGATGTCGGCGATTGATATTGACCAAGTTTGTGAAAAATATATCCGTAGAAGAGCGGTACGACACTTAGAAAAAGGGCGTGTTGTGATTTTTGGTGCGGGCACAGGAAATCCATATTTCACGACCGACTCTGCTGCTAGTTTGCGTGCTATTGAGGTTGAGGCTGATGTGGTGCTGAAAGGAACTCGTGTGGACGGCGTTTATACAGCTGATCCAGAAAAAGACAAAACAGCTACCAAATATGATGAAATTAGCTTTAAGGAAGTTTTCCAGAAAGAGCTCAAAATCATGGACATGACCGCTTTTACACTTTGTGCAGAAAACAAATTACCAATTGTGGTGTTCAATATGGACAAACCTAAAAACCTCCTAAAACTCATACAGGGAGAAAAAATCGGAACTTTGGTTCACTAATTGTATATAAAACTATTATGGAAGAGATAAAATTTGTTTTAGACAGTGCTACTGAATCAATGGAAAAGGCTTTGGATCATACAAAGCACGAGTTTCAGAAAGTGCGAGCAGGAAAGGCAAATCCTGCAATTGTATCAGGTGTGATGGTCGATTATTATGGTTCAATGACTCCACTTAGCCAAGTGGCTTCTGTAAACACTTCTGATGCTCGTACCTTGACTATAAAACCTTGGGAGAAGCCGTTATTGGCAGCTATCGAAACAGCGATTATGGGTAGTGACTTAGGTCTTAACCCTCAAAATGATGGGGAAATGATTCGTTTAATGATTCCTCCATTGACCGAAGAACGCCGTAAAGACTTAACAAAATTAGTCCGAAACATTGCTGAAAATGGAAAAATATCACTTCGGACAATTCGTAAAGATGCCAACAATGAGCTTAAACAACTCAAAAAAGATGGTGCATCTGAAGACTTAATCAAAAAAGCAGAAGATGATACTCAAAAAATAATTAACAAATTTTCGGTATCAATTGACGAAGCAACAGCCGAAAAAGAAAAAGAAATCATGACTGTATAACAAAACATACAGCAACTCAAAAAGCACCTTAATCAAGAATAAGGTGTTTTTTTGATACAAACAAATAAAAACCGGGGGCTTCCCCCACTCGCCAAAAGGCAGGCTCGTGGGGTCGGGATTTCCGCTATATCTTTTTTGTGTTTTTGTTCTGTATTTCGAAAAAGCTCAATACAACATAAGAAAAACAAAAAAGGATGCCACTGCTATCCCTAAGCCCCAAAGTAATGACTTCAACAAAAAAATCTATATACATAGCTCTCTTTAACACGCTTGACGAAAGAATCGCTTTGAGTAAAAAAGCCATTAGCCAAATTCAAGAGTCTAAAAAAAATGATAACAAAAGTAGCATGGGGGATAAATACGAGACGGGAAGAGAAGTAATGCAAGCTGAACTCAATAAGCACGAAACACAAATCAGTCAAGCCTATTTACTCAAAAAACAGTTAGACCTGATTAAGCTTAACAAGACCTATACCCAAGTAGAGTTTGGTAGCTTAATTATTACAAAGGATACTAATTATTTTATATCCATAGGCTTAGGTGAAGTTATTATCAAAGAAGAAAGCTATCTTGCTATCTCTATTGGCTCTCCTATAGGGCAAGTCATGAAACACAAAAAAGTTGGGGATAGCATCCAGTTCAGAGAAAAAAATATTATCATAAAAGAAATAATTTAATGATTAACGAATTAGGATACGTCATACTTGGAATTTTTGCAGTCAATGGTTTGGTTACCTATCAAGGATTTCAAAACAATGTGTTTTTTGAAAAGTATTTATTTCAGGTCAATAAAATACTTGGGGAGAAAGATTATTTTAGGTTATTCTCTTCGGGGTTTTTGCATGGAAGCTGGATGCATTTCGCCTTTAATATGTACACCTTATATTTTTTTAGCTTATTTGTAAGGAATAATCTCGGTGATACTTCTCTCTTATTTGTCTACCTCATTAGTTTGTTAGGTGGTAACATTCTATCATTAGCAATGCACCGCAAACATCTTCATTATCGTGCTGTGGGAGCATCTGGAGCAGTCAATGGTTTGATTTTTTCGGCAATAGCTTTAGACCCGAATATTACTTTAGGCATTTTTGGCATCATCCCAGTACCTGGTTGGGCATTTGCCTTAGGTTATACCCTTTATACCATCTACGGCATCAAATCCCAAAAAGATAATATCGGACACGAAGCACACTTGGGAGGTGGAATTATCGGGCTACTTGCAACAATCTTACTAAAACCTGCCGTGTTAGACACTAGCCTTTTCCCCATCGCTATCACATTAATCCCATCACTTGGGTTTTTAGCCTACTTTCTATTCAAGTCTTTGAATATACGCTCAACAAAACCTAGTATAAAAAAAGGAGTAGAAACTATTGACGACCGATACAATCAGAAAAGAATAGACAATCAAAAAGAATTGAATTATTTATTAGAAAAAATCAGTCAAACAGGAATATCTAGCCTAAGCCAATATGAGCAAAGTAGACTGGACGAACTCAGTAAAAAATAAGCATGAAAACATATATAGAGCAACAAAAAGACCGATTCTTAAGTGAATTATTTGAATTATTAAGAATTCCATCAATAAGTGCGGACAAAAAATATCAACCAGACATTCGCAAAGCTGCCAACTGGATTGTAGACAAATTACAAACAGCAGGTGTCGATAAGGTAGAACTCTGCGAAACTGCTGGAAATCCAGTCGTGTATGCAGAGAAAATAATTGATAAAACATTACCCACTATATTGGTTTATGGTCATTATGATGTACAACCTGCCGATCCTTTAGATTTATGGGATTCAGACCCATTTGAACCTGAAATCCGTAACGGAAAAATATATGCTCGTGGATCCGCCGATGATAAAGGTCAAATGTATATGCACATCAAAGCAATAGAGATACTATTGTCTCAAAAAGCCTTGCCTTGTAATGTGAAATTCTTAATAGAAGGAGAAGAAGAAATTGGTTCTGACAATTTAGAAATTTTCGTTAAAGACAATTTAGAAAAACTCTCAGCAGATGTAATACTCATCTCAGATACAGGAATGATTTCTAATGAACACCCATCTATAACCGTAGGGCTGAGAGGGTTAAGTTATGTAGAGGTAGAGGTAACGGGACCAAATAGAGACCTACACTCTGGGATGTATGGTGGAGCGGTAGATAATCCTATCAATGTATTGTCTCGTATGATTGCTTCCCTTCATAACGAAAAAGGTGAAATTACAATCCCTCAGTTTTATAACAAAGTAGTAGAGCTATCTGATGATGAACGAGCAGAGATGGCAAAAGCACCAGTATCAGAAGAACACTTCAAAAAAGAACTAGATATAGCCGATACTGGGGGAGAAAAAGCGTATTCTCACCTGGAGCGACTTTCTATACGCCCAACTTTGGACGTAAATGGAATTTGGGGAGGTTATATAGGCGAAGGTGCTAAAACTGTTTTACCCGCTAAAGCTTACGCCAAAATCTCAATGCGGTTAGTTCCTAATCAATCATCAGAAGAGATTACAAAATTGTTTACTCAGTACTTTAAAAGTATTGCACCAGCCTCTGTCAAGGTAAAAGTAACGCCACACCACGGAGGTGAACCTGCCGTAACTCCTACTAACTCTAAAGCTTACAAAGCTGCCGAAAAAGCATTTGAACGTACTTGGGGAAAAACACCAATACCAATGAGAGAAGGCGGTTCGATTCCTATCGTAGCATTGTTTGAGCAAGAGTTAAAAGTAAATGTACTACTTATGGGCTTTGGGCTAGATGAAGATGCTATTCACTCTCCTAATGAAAGCTATGGTGTATTTAATTACTTAAAGGGAATTGAAACAATATGTGCTTTCTATAAAGCGTTTATGGAATAGGGAAATATAATATTATTTCGTACCTTTGCATTAACAGAACCCGACAAGCCTCTTTACAATGCTCAAATAGTCGGGTCTTCGTTTTTTAGGCTATTAGTCAATAATGAAATACAACAAACCTGCCATATCATTTCAAAATCAAATTACCGATTTAGCAAAAAAAGGACTCTTTTTTAATAAAAAAGAGCAAGCAGAAATATTTTTATCCAACATTAATTATTATCGACTAAGGGCTTATACATACCCATTTCAAGATAACACAAACCCCAAACATCCATTTATCAAAAAAGTTTCTTTTGAAGAGATACTGGATCTATACAATTTTGACAATAAACTACGATCACTACTCTTTGAAGCATTATCCAAAATTGAAATAGCTTTTCGTACTCAAATCATTTACCAATGGAGTATGAAACACGGGAGTCATTGGTACATAAACACTGACCTTTATAAAAACTCTGTGTTTTTTGACAAGAGTATAACTACTTTAAAAAAAGAGATCGACCGTAGCCACGAAACATTCATTAAACATTATAAAGACAAGTACACAAACCCTAGTCTACCTCCTGCTTGGATGGCTTTAGAAATTTCTAGTTTTGGATTACTGTCAAAATTATTCACTAATATAAAACATGATAAAACCAAAAAAGAAGTTGCTCATCACTTTGGCTTATACGATATAGACTTATTAGAAAATTGGATGCGTAGCTTCTCTAATATACGAAATATTTGCGCACATCATAGTCGCTTATGGAACAGGAGGCTCACAACTCATATTAGTATGCCAAAAAAGACGAAAAATCTATTTATTGAAAATAAAAAAATCTATCCTTATAAAATCTACCCTGTATTATGTGCGATGCAATATATCCTAAAAGAAATAAATCCTAAAAATGGATTTAAGCAAAAACTATTAACTTTAATGGAAACATGTCCTTTAAAGCAAGAAAAAGACATGGGGTTTCCTAAAGATTGGCAGCAAGAAAATTTTTGGAAGACCTATACTTAAAACATAAAACAATATGTGCTTTCTATAAAGCGTTTATGGAATAGGGAACTAAACTCAGCTAAGTTGATGTTCTTTCAACAATAACTATGAGATATTTAAAAAAAACACGATGAAAAAATTTTTTACTTGGATAATATTGTCACTTATCGGGCTAAATGCTACTGCACAGAAGCTAAATGAAGTAAGCACTAACTGGACAACTCATTTTGAGCCAAAAGAAGCTCAAATTGGGGACACAGTAAAACTGGTCATCACTTTTGAAATGATAGATTCTTGGTATGTGTATGGTAGTGAGCGGTTTTCTAAAGAATGCTTAGAGATGGGACCAAGTCTTACTAAGTTCACCCCTGAATCTATTGCAGGATTAAAGCCTTTAGGCAAATTAACTTCCTCTAAAGCTAAAAAGAAATATAGCGATATTTTTATGTGTGACTATACCAAATATGCCCATAAAGCTCTATTTGAACAATATTACATCATACAAAAAGAAGGAGTACATCCCAGTGAAGGCACAATAAATTGCCAAATATGTAGTGATGAAAAACACATTTGTTTAGACTTTAGCAAAAAACTATCCGCATCTATAACAGGATTAAAAAGAATCAAAAAAACTAGTATAATAAGCATTCCTGAAAATCAAGTTGAAGTATCAAAAAATGGAGATATAAACAAAAAAGCTACTACTGACTTAGAGCCTGAAAACACAATTTGCTGTGACAGTTTACAAAAAATAATAGCTAATACACAAGTAAAAGAACTTAGCTTAGTTGCTTCTGCTGAATTAAAAAAATGTGACATCCCTCGTAGAGCAGGATTTGACGACATAAAAGTAAATCTTGTAAAAAAGACCGATTCAGAAAAAAAACAAAGCTTTTTACTATTAATGATTTTGGCATTTGCTGGAGGACTATTGACTTTGATTACTCCTTGTGTCTTTCCTCTTATACCAATGACGGTTTCTTATTTCACTAAATCGGACAAAGGGTCTGGAGTCTATAAAGCTATTATTTATGGTCTGTCTATTATTGCGATTTATGTAAGTTTTGGTTTAATCACCTCTATCTTATTAGGAGAAAATGCGGCTAATATTATTGCGGCTCATTGGCTACCCAATATTATTTTCTTTGCTATATTCATGGTTTTTGCTTTCTCATTTTTGGGAGCTTTCGAAATCACACTGCCCAATAGCTGGGTAAATAGTGCCGATAAACAAGCTGATAAAGGTGGGTTTGTAGGAATTTTCTTTATGGCATTTACTTTAGTATTGGTATCATTCTCTTGCACAGGACCAATTGCTTCTTCTTTTTTAATAGGAGCGGCTAATGGGAATTTCTTAGGTCCTATCTTAGGGATGTTGGCTTATTCGTTTGGCTTGGCATTACCTTTTGTTTTATTTTCATTTTTCCCATCAGTACTCAACAAATTACCAAAATCTGGAGGGTGGTTAAATTCTGTTAAAGTTGTGTTTGGTTTATTAGAGTTTGCATTTGCATTTAAGTTCTTGAGTCAAGTAGATTTAGTACAAGGTTGGGGATTATTAGACAGAGATGTTTACCTATCCATTTGGATTGCTACTTTTGGTGTAATGTTTTTATACCTAATTGGTAAAATTAAATTTTCGCATGATAGCGAACTTAAGGGGATAGGAGTGTTTAGAGGGGTATTGGCAATTGTTGTACTTAGTTTTACTATTTACCTAATCCCTGGGATGTGGGGAGCACCACTAAAACCTCTAGCAGGCTTATTACCTCCTATACATACTCAAGATTTTAACCTAAGCGAAAGTTCGTCAAGTAGATATGCCGAAGTTGAGATTTGCGAGACACCTTTGTACGGAGAAAAGGTACATTTACCACATGGGCTCAAAGGATTTTTTGATGTTAGACAAGCCTTATGCTGTGCCAAATCACAAGGGAAGCCACTTTTTGTAGATTTTACAGGGCATACTTGTAGTAATTGTAGAGAGGTGGAAGCCAAAGTATGGAGTGACCCTAAAGTGTTAAAATTATTAAATGAAAATTATGTAATCCTTTCATTGTACGGAGATGATGAAACTAAGATAATAGAACCTTACACCAAAAACGGTAATCAAATCACAACATTAGGTGAACAATCAACTGATTTTGTAACTACGTTCTTAAAAGCAAACGGAAAACCTACTTACTCAGTAATGGGTATTAATGAGATTCAATCTAGTAAAGATAATTTGATAGTATTAGATGAGTTAGTCCCTCAGCAACATTACACATCTGATGTAGATGAGTATGTAAAATTCCTAGAGTCAGGGATTACGGTTTTTAATGACGCTAACAAATAACACCGTACAAAGAGGAATAAATACCTTTGCGTTAAGGACCTCAACGATATTCTTTTTTGTTTTTTCATCGGATTTAGCAAGTGATAGTTGATTCAGAATTTTGTATTTTTATGCTATGCAAAAACAAGTCACCAAAGCTTTGCAGATAGAACGAGAAAAATTAAAGCCACATTTTTTAAACAGATAAATAGTTTACCTGATTGGGATTCTATTGATGTGATTATTAATACCATTTTGATCGTAATATGCGTCTAGATTAGATTGAATTGTTTTTTGCATTATTAAGGCAAAATAATTTAGCATAACTGGTTACGGTAGATTATTT
>Ga0256845_1000402_pt1 | contig 41676 bp, 39 predicted proteins | sample RiftiametaG_FD_189101 | JGI IMG/M metagenome (GOLD analysis project Ga0256845, IMG submission 189101) | Tube worm associated microbial communities from hydrothermal vent at the East Pacific Rise, Pacific Ocean - Riftia | ecosystem: Host-associated > Annelida > Integument > Unclassified ...
TTATCTCAATGGTAATTTTTTAGAAACTCTTGAAGTTTCTAGGTGAGGTGAAACTTGGGATGTAGAAAAATCATAAATAGAGCTAAAAATTCTATTTTCTATGATTTTCTATTGAAAAAGATACTATCACAAAAGTATAATTTCCCCCATATAGATTTATCAAAAGAGAGTGTCAATAGCTCCATAGAGCTAAATCTGCCCTATAATCGCTGGGTATTATGGATTGGTGGTTCAATCTTGGGACCTGCTGTTCTTCTTTGGGGTGTGCTACTTGCAGTTTTACTCTTTGCTCTAATCTTGGGTAGAATCAAAGGAACTCCACTAAAGAGCAGAGATTGGTTGCTACTCGGTTTTGGAGTGAGTACAACAAGTGTATTTATTATGCTTCCTATTGTGATATGGATTTTTACTCTAAGATTTAGAGAAGAGAGAGGAAGTAACTTAAAAGGGGGCTTTAGAAACTTAGTTCAAGTTGCCATAGTGATTTTGACCTTTATAGCTCTAATAACCATTATAGGAGCAGTATCAGCAGGATTGCTCGGCAACCCTGATATGATGATAGTAGGTAATGGCTCATATAGTGGTCATCTAAACTGGTATAGTGACTGTATCTCAACAGTTATAATAGAGCCTACATTTATCTCTGTCTCTATTTGGTACTACAGAGCCTTGATGTTGCTTTGGGCTATCTGGATTGCTTTTTCTCTGATTGGTTGGTTAAAATGGGCTTGGGAGGTCTTTTCTGAGGGGGAGATTTGGGTTCGTGGTTCTAAGAAGAGAGTTGAGGAGTAAATTATAATTAAAAAATTATTTTATTCTCCTGTTTGTAGTATAATTACAAAAAAATCAAAGAGAGCCAATGATAACTATACAATCTATCTTAGATGATATAAACAGACATAAAAAGGTACTAATATTAGCAAACTTTGTTGCAATTTTGGCAACGCTTCTGAGTATTCCTGTACCTTTACTTATTCCACTTCTCATAGATGAGATAATTCTCAAAAAAGGTGGTTGGATAACAGATAGTATAGACCAATTCATGGCTATCTCCTCTCCTGAATACTATATATTGGTAGTTGTTATTGTAACTATGCTTCTTCGTGCTGTTAGTTTGAGTTTTAATATTTTGCATATACGACTCTTTACCAAAATAGCCAAAGAGGTCACCTACAAGATACGAGAGAAACTTTTGAGACATCTAAAAAGAGTCTCTATGAATGAGTATGATATGTTAGGTTCTGGTTCGGTCTCTGCCAAGGTTATAACAGATGTAGATACTATAGATAAGTTTATCTCTAGCAGTGTAGGTGAGATTATTGTTGAGGGGCTTACGCTTATTGGTGTAGCAGGGGTTATTTTGTATCTCAATTGGCAATTAGCACTAGTTATCTTGATACTAAATCCTCTAGCACTCTTTTTCTTTTTGAGAGTATTTAGAAAAATATCAAAAATAAAAAAACAAGAGAATAAATCTATAGAGGTTTTTCAAAACTCGCTTATAGAGAGTTTGGAGTTATATAATCAGATTAGAGTACAAAATAGAGAGGGGTATTTTCTTGATGATATAGACAACAAAGCCCAAAAGATTCGAGACAAAGCCTATATGTATGGTCTAAAAAGTGAAATCATGCTCAAATTCTCACAGATGCTTATAATGTACTCTCATGATATTTTTCGCTCTGTTGGAATCTTGATGGTTCTCTTTGGGCTTTTGACTATCGGTAAGATGTTGGCGATTTTTGCTTATGCTTGGGTGATAATGAGACCAATGGATAAGCTTATAAATTTTACTCATCTATACTATAATGCCAAATCATCTATAGAGAGACTCAATGAGATTTTGAAGCTTGATAGTGAACCAAAATATGAGATGAAGGTAGACCCGTTTAGAGGGAGAGATAGTGCCTCTATTCGTCTAAAAAATGTCTCATTTTCATATGATGGCTCTACAGAGGTACTAAAAAATATTAGCCTAGAGATAAAGGAGGGGGAAAAAGTAGCAATCATAGGCGAGACGGGTTCAGGCAAAAGTACACTAGCTCAAATCCTAATAGGTCTCTATCCTATAAGTTCAGGTGAGATTTTTTATAATGGTGTAGAGATAAAAGAGATTGGGTATATGACTGTTAGAGAGAATGTTGGTTTTGTAATTCAATCGCCTATGATGTTCAATAACTCATTGCGTTTTAATCTCACTCTAGGTCGAGACTATAGTGATGAGAAGATATATGAAGCTCTAAAGATAGCTCAACTATATGAGTTTGTAATGGGGCTAGATAAGAGACTAGACACTATAGTAGGAAAAAACGGAACAAAGCTATCGGGTGGACAGAAACAGAGACTCTCTATCGCTAGAGTTCTACTTGATAACCCTAAACTAATCATATTTGATGAGTCAACATCATCACTTGACAATGAGACCGAAGATAAACTATTAGAGGCTTTGGACTCTTTTATCAAAGGCAAAACTATTATTACTATTGCTCACCGTAAAAATAGTATTGAAAAAGCCGATAGGGTTATTGATTTAAGTGAGATTATAGAGTAGGGTGGTGCATTTATGCCCACCTTACAATCTATTTTTTGTAGAGACAAAAGCCCATATAAGCCAAGCCAAACCAAGAAGTATAAATGGCATACTCAACATCTGACCCGTACTAAATGGTAAATCTGTAGTATAGTGAGCCTGTTTTGTTTTGACATACTCCAAAAAAAATCGTGCTGTAAAGATAGTTAAAAAAAACAGAGCAGGTAGTATCTTGGTTGCAAATGCAGGTTTAACAGCCCTATAGACTAAAAATAATAAAATAAATACAAATAGATATGTAACAGACTCATAGAGTTGTGTAGGGTGTCTAGGTAGCTCATCTATTCTCTGAAAAACAATAGCCCAAGGGACATCACTAGGTGTTCCTACTATCTCTGAGTTCATAAAGTTTCCTATACGAATAGCTGTAGCAGAGAGTGCCGCAGGGATAGAGACTCTGGAGAGTAACCAAAAATAGGACTCTTTCTCTTTTTTTGCAAAGAGCCAAACAGCTATAAGTACACCTATTACACCCCCATGACTAGCCAATCCACCATTCCATATATATAATACTTCGATTGGATGAGATAAGAAATAGCTTGGTTCATACAAGAAGCAGTGAGCCAATCTAGCCCCAATAGCAGCACCTGCTATAATATAGACAAACAGAGTCTCCAATACATCAGGGTCTCTACCCTCTCTTCTATAAATCCAAGTAAGTATATATAGTCCAACTACAAATGAACCAACAAATAGTAGACCATACCAATATAGTTGAAGAGGGCCTATCTCTAATAGAATAGGATTAGCATTCCATACAAAATGTTCCATAGAATATTACCTTTTTGGAAATTATACACAAAAATATTTAAAGCATATATCTACCTCATCTGTATGGTTTTGAGATAACTATTCTCACTCAAATAGAGATAGAGTTTTCCCAATAGTTCATCTCTTTGAGCTTGATTTATAGTTGTTGATTCATCTAGTTGTCTCTTTAGCCTTCTATCTATCGAGTGGGTATCATAATCCATATCATCCAAAACATCCATAATATTTTGAGACTCAATTATATTGGAAATCTTATACTCTCCACTCTCCTCAAACTCTATAGTTGCCTCTGTAGGATGAGTAAAGAGATTATGTTTCATCCCCAATACCTCTTGGTATGCACCTGTTAGAAAAAATGCCAAAAAATACTCCTCTTTGGTTACATCTATATCATGCAGATAGAGTGGCAAATCTCTGTTGAACTCTATCTCTCCATCACTATCACAAGTAATATCCCAAATCGTAGCTGGGTTTGTTGGTTTTATATCTAGCTTGTCTATTGGTAGAACAGGAAAGTGCTGTTTTAGACCCCAAAAGTCGGGTAGAGATTGAAAAGCAGAGAAGTTTACTAGGTATCTCTCTTGGATTCTGTCTTGTAGTTTTTTTAGCTCATCTGTACCGTCATTGAGTAGAGCTATGGATTTTTTGATAATCAGATGTACTAGTATCTCTGTATTTGAACGGTCTTCTAGGTCTATATATCCCAAATCAAATAGAGTAAGTAAGCTCTCCATATGGTCGAGGCTATCGTGTAGATACTCTCTAGCATTTGCTCTATTCAAATCCTTCCATAGTTCATAAAGTTCACTGATTAGTGGAGGGTTTTTCTCTTTTAGTCTCAATGATTTTTTGTGGTACTCTTGTGAAAATAGCTCTAGTACAGGAGCAATAAGTACTGCATGAGAAGATGCTATAAATCTACCTGATTCTGTAAATATATCAGGCTCCTCTATTCCTTTGTTTTTGGAAATCTCTTTCATTAGGAATATTACATCATTGGAGAACTCTTTGAGTGAGTAGTTCATCTCTACGGCATGTTTATGTTGGCTATACTCAATAGCTAATCCACCACCTATATTTAGTGCTTTTAGTGCCTCTGCTCCTCTGTTTTTCAAATCAGCATATATATTTCCTGCCTCTCGTAGAGCCTTTTTAAGTGGTGCTATATCTCCCATCTGTGAGCCTATATGAAAATGAATCATCCAAAATTGCTCTAGTAGCTTATATTTTTTGAGTAGCTCGTAGGCTTCAAGTAACTCTGTAGAGGTTAGACCAAACTTGGAGCTATATCCTCCACTCTTTGCCCATGTGCCTACCCCTGAACTATGTAATCTAACCCTTATTCCTATCTTGGGAATTATAGAGCTTTTTAACTCTTGGTTGACCTCTATAATAGTCTCTAGCTCACCTATCCCCTCTATAGTAATAGTGATATTATGTCCCATACTAGAGGCGATAAAACAGAGAGCTATCATCTCTCTATCTTTGAATCCATTTACTGTAATTGGTGAGCCTATAGGTGTATGACTCATAGCGATAGTTAGCTCTGCTTTGCTTCCTGCTTCTAATCCGTAGTTGTACTCTTTTGAGACATCTATAAGTGAGTTTACAAAGTTTGGAAATTGATTTACTTTTAGTGGAAATACAGCTTGAAAATCACCTCTATAGTTAAACTCCTTTTTTGCTCTGTTAAATTCTAAATAGAGTATAGAGATTTGTTTTTTGATGAGGTGTGGGAATCTTAGAAGTAGAGGTCCTTTGTACCCTCTCTCTCTTATAGATTGAGTTATCTCTAGTAGTGATGGTTGATTCTTATAGTTTATATTTATGGTACTCTCTTTTATGACAAAGTTGTTGTCCGACCATATCTCTATACCGTAGTAATTATCTATTTTATACTCCTTTATAATCTTTGTAAACACTTTTGAACAGCATTAGATTTTAGGTGTTATTGTACTTTTTTTATATTGGTATTATAATTATCTTTTCTTTTGTTTAGATAGTTTTGATAAAATTCTGTTATCAAAAGCAAAAGAGCATCTATGTCAAACATCATCAGAGCATTTATAAATATAGCAAACAACCCAATAGTAGAGTTAGTAGATTACTATAGTGGCAAAAATAGAATAAACAATGCAGGTAAAGCACTAGAGATTTATATCCAAGATGCTTTTGCAGGTACGATAAATGAGTCAAATGAGCTAAAAAGGCTTGAAAAGTTAGAGCAAATATACTCCTACCAAGGCAATCAAAACAATCCACCTGATTTAATGCTCAAAAACTCTATACAAATAGCTCAATTGTAAAAGTTATATTTTTAGTATGGATTAGATAGAATTCTAATATCAAAAATAAAAAAAGAGGAAACTGATGTTATATACTGAAAAAACATATTGGCATATTCAGCTTCATAATCATAATCCCAAATGGAATAAGGAAAAAGAGTTATTACAGACTGAATCATTAATTGGTTTAGGTGCATTAAAAGAGGGAGATAAGCAAATAGAACAATTTATAAATGAGATGAAAATAGGGGATATTGTTCTAGTAAGAAGAGGTAAAAAACCTATAGCATTGGTTAGAATTATTGGAGAAAATGAAACAACAGAGCATAATGATACTAAATTAGATTGGTTTGAATATAGACGAAAAGTAGAAGTTCTTGATTATGCAAACAATAAAATGCCCTCTTTTCCACAACCTAGAGGAACACTAACAAAACTGATTAATGAAAAAACAAAATCCTATAAGTTTATTTATAAATGGTATATACAAATATATATAGAAAATTTAAAAGAAATAGATAAAAAATATTTAACTAAAGAGGATATTAATATTTTAGAAGGATTATTACCAAAGTCCACCTTGGTAGAGATAGAAAATGTCTCTTTGTTTTTTAAAGAAAATACAATTAAACATTTTAATTCACTATATATAAAAAAATATAAAATTTTTAAAGAGTTCAAAATAGATAAGCTTAATCGTATTAATATATTTGCAGGTTTAAATAATACAGGAAAAACAACTCTCTTAGAAGCTGTTTATCTTTTAACTCAACAGAATAACATTGGTATTTTTTTAAATCTAGTTAAGTTAAAGAATAAATTAAATAAACTTGATGGTCGTTATTTAGATGGTTATTTTCGTGATAATATTAAGATAAGTGGAATTTTTAATAAAAAAGAGACAAAAATAGAGATAGAGAAATTTAAAGCAAAAGATATAAACAAAAAAAATGACTATATCTCCTCTTATACGCTTATTTCAACTATTAGTAAAGAAAAACCTAAAAATAGTACAATACACACCTTTAAATCTAGTTCTTTCGATAGATATGGAGATAATATAAAAATTCTTTGTAATAGTCTATTTAAAAGTCCCTATTTTTATAATCAAGATGAAGTTATAGAAACATATAGTATAAATCTTAAATCTGGAAAAATTGGAGATATTGTTTCTTTTATTCAAAAACATCTTGATAATAATATCAAATATATTTCTCATGATGGTATTGATACTTTTATTGTGGAACATGAAAATAATACCCAAGAACTTACAAGCTATGGAGAGGGATTACAACGAATATTTGAGATAGCTTTATCTTTTGCATATTGTAAAAATGGAGTGCTTTTAATTGATGAGCTTGAAACAGCTATTCACTCTTCTCTTTTAGTTGATTTTACAAAATTTATTCAAGAATTAGCAGTTAAGTTTAATGTTCAAGTTTTTGTTACCACTCATTCCAAAGAGTGTATTGATGCTTTTGTAAATAATAAATTTAAAAACAATGAGATAAACGCATATATTTTAAAAAATATAGATGGAGAAATAGATTATAGATATGTTACAGGAGATAAGTTAGCTTCTTTAGTGGAAAGTATGAATATAGATATAAGAGGAAAGAAGAAAAATGACTAATATTAATAAAATAGTTATTGCTCTTTGTGAAGGGTCTCATGATACAGCATTTTTATATAGAGTGTTAAGAAGTGACTGTTATCGACTTTTTTCAGATGAAATAAACCAGTTACCAAATGTTGTAACTCAATTTATAAAACAAGGTTATCAGAAAATTGATACTTTAGAAACATTAAAATTAGATGCTTTAAGAAACTATAATATACCAAATAAAATTTTGTATAAAGATGATACTTTAGTTCTTTTGTATGCAATGGGTGGAGATAGTGAGAAGATGGAAAACTCAAAGCGTTTAGCTCTTATTAATGAATACACTTCAACACTTATATCATCTAATAGTAAAGAGTTTAATCCTTTTGAAGAGGATGGGTTTTCAACTAAGAAAATAGAATATAGTTTCCTATTCTTTTATGATGCAGATGAAGATGCGAATAAACAGATTTTAAAAAGTAATAACTATTTAAAAGAGCTTGGAATTGATGAAGAGTTAAAACATAATCAATACATTAAACATAAAAATATAAATTATGGTTGTTTCATATTTTCAGAAGATGGAACTAAAGGTACTTTAGAAAATATTATGTTTGATTTGATTGAAACAGATGAAAACCAACTTTTAATTAATGATGCTAAAAAATATTTTGAACATATCAAAGACAAGAGATATAAAAGGAAACGCAGTATTAATTATATAGATGATAGTTGTGAAGAGATTTCTAAAAAGAAAAAACAGGCTAAAGTCTATGAAAAAAAATCCATATTAGGAATTATGGGGCAACTTCAAAATAGTGGTTCTTCTAATATTGTTACTATAGAACATTCGGATTATATCAAATTAGAAAAAGGTAGTATTCCTATGTCTATTCAAGAAATTATAGATTTTTTCAATAATGCTTAAATCATGCAAATAATCTCCCTATTTGCAGGAGCAGGAGGTTTAGACCTCGGTTTTAAAAAAGCAGGATTTCAAACTATATGGGCAAATGAGTATGATAAAGAGATTTGGGAAACTTATCAAAAAAACTTTCCAAATACCAAATTAGATAAAAGAAGTATAGTTGACATAGGCTCAAATGAGATACCAAATACTATAGGTTTGATTGGCGGGCCTCCGTGTCAGAGTTGGAGTGAGGCAGGGGCTTTAAAGGGGATTGATGATAAGAGGGGGCAACTCTTTTTTGAGTTTATACGGATTTTGAGAGATAAAAAACCTCTCTTTTTTTTGGCAGAGAATGTTTCGGGAATGTTGGCTAGTCGTCATAGTGAAGCGTTGGAGAATATTAAAAGGCTTTTTATAGAGAGTGGATATAATCTATCTTTTAAACTGCTCAATGCACACGATTTTAGAGTGCCACAAGATAGAAAGAGACTCTTTTTTGTGGGATATAGAGATGATTTGGGGTTGAAGTTTGAGTTTCCAAAAGGGTTTGAGGAGAAGTTATATCTAAGAGATGCTATTTGGGATATAAGAGAAAGTGCCATACCTGCCAAAGAGAAAAACTATACAAATGGGGATAAATGCCTTTTAGATAATCATGAATATGCTATAGGTGGGTTTTCATCTATGTTTATGTCTCGTAATCGTGTACGAGGTTGGGATGAACCATCATTTACTATCCAAGCAGGAGGACGACATGCACCACTACATCCACAAGCTCCAAAAATGGAACTTATCGAAAAAGATAAGAGGAGATTTGTTGAGGGGAGTGAGGATTTATATCGGCGACTTAGTGTTAGAGAGTGTGCTAGGGTTCAAAGTTTTCCTGATGAGCATAAGTTCTATTATAAAAATTTAATGGCAGGATATAAGATGGTGGGGAATGCTGTACCTGTTAATTTGGGGTACTATTTGGCTCGGAGAATTTTTGAAGATATAAAAAATTCTCTCTTAACACCTACATCTCCAAAACTTCTACTCTAATATGTCCATTCCAATCATTAGCAGATACAGGATAAGTACCATTTTGTAACTCTACACTGTTTATACTCTCACCCATAGACTCTTTTTTATCGGTTTTCCACTCTGATACATCATATTTGGTACTTCTATCTATCTCATACCCTTTGAGTTTAATTAGAAGTGTTGATGTTGTAGGGTCAACAAAATCATCAAATATAATCTGATTTATCTCTTTTGTTTCATTCTCTTTTGTATAACTATATAGAGGTAGTGTTCCTCCATCATATACTCTCTCACATAGGGTTTTATCATTAGATGAGACTATGCTTTGAAAAACAGTCTCTGTCTCTCTATCTAGCTTCGTTATATTTTCATGTATATCATTTACCGTAGCATCCACAAGAGTAATTCGTACTCGCTTTTGGGCTTTTAAAAAATTGGCTATGGTTAAAAATGTGGCATCACTCTCTTCTATTCCTGTGTGGTCTGTGTGTATGAGTGTATGAGATGGAGCTTGTATATAGTTGTCAGCCTCACCAAAATAGGTATCTTTGAGTAGTTGATAGCCGTCATTTGGTTGAAAACCCTCCTCTATGAGTATATATTTGAGTCCTGCTTGTTCTTTTTCGCTATCTGTTAGGGAGATTTGACCTACTAAAATATCGTTGTAGTATGGGCTTTTCATTACATCTCTATCTGGTGTTAGATTCTCCTCTATCCATGAGTATTTCATCTGTCTAGTCTCTTCGGAGTCATCTATAAAAGAGTGTATATCTACTGCTAGACTATCTATTTTGGTATATCCATAGTTGCCTCGGATGACCCCCTCTGCTGTCATCCATTTTTCTATCTTTTTATCAGATGCTAGGTTTTCTAGGTTCTTCTCTATCATCCATCTAGTTATGAGTGAACCCATACTTACAGAGATAATATTAACTCTCTCTGCTCCTGTTTTTTTTAGCATCTCTTTTGCAAATTTTGCTACTATTAGAGCATATCTTGGGATTCCTCCATCATATTGAGTCGTGACGCTCTCTATCTCATTTATATCATTTTGGGAGTAGTAGCTTGGTGCTTGGTCTCCATAGTACTCAACTCCAGTAATAATATTGCTAAAGTTATCTTCGTTGTATTCATCTAACTTTGGATATGTTGTAAACTCTGCAACTCTATTGCTAAACTCACTATTATAGCTCTCCCCATAGTTTTGACTCCACTCAAAACCACCTTTTTTATAGCCATGTACATATATAGTCACTGTTTTTGGACTATGTCTAAAGGCTATATTTTGCTTAAGCTCTGGTACTTCATCTATAGAGCTATTTTCTGATTCTCCAGAAGAGGCACTTCCACACCCTACTAAAAAAAGGATGACTATACTAATAACTATTTTTATTATATTCAATATTTTTTCCTCACATCTCTAAAACTTCAACTCTAAGTTTACCCGACCAATCTTGAGCTGATATATCATATTCACCATTTTTTAGGGGAACTATCTTTTTTGCCTCTCCTAGTGACTCTTTTTTTGAAACTTTATTGGTTTCACTTATATCATATAGAGTAGACCTATCTATCTCATACCCCTCTACTCTAATCTCTAGCTCTTTTTCATCACTCAAGACAAAACTATCAAATAGAGTCTCATTTAGTGCATAGGTCGCTCCTACCTCATTATAGTTATGAATTCTCAACGCTCCACTCTCATAGACTCGCTCATCTACAAACGCATCTATATCCAATCTCTCTTTTGCTTTTTGGGATGATACAAAACTCTCAAAAACTATCTCTGAACCTCTATTGTTAGATGTTATATCTTCGTGAATATCTGTTACCGTTGTATCTATAAGAGTAACTCTAACTCTCTTTTTGGCATCCAAAAAACTAACCATATTGGCAAATGCTCCATAATTATTTTTTATATCCACATGGTCACCGTGAAGTATGGTATGTGTAGGTATCTGTATATAGTTCTCTATAGAGTCAAAGTAGGTATCTTTGAGTAGTTGAAAACCATCATTTGGCTGAAATCCTCCATATATTGGTAGTACATATTTCATCAAAGAGTTCTCTTGTGTACCATCTGTTAGGCTAATCTGTCCTACTAAAATATCCCTATAGTATGGGCTATTCATCTCATTTGGATTTGAGTTTAAATTCTCCTCTATCCACTCATACTTCATTTGGTCTGTCTCTGGAGAGTTTGTAAAAAATAGATTCATAATACTACCATCATCTACTTGACTCAACGCATAGTTTCCACGCACTACACCCTCCACACTTAGCCACTTCTCTATCTTTTTATCTGATGCTAGACTCTCTAAATCCTTCTCTATCATCCATCTTGTAACAAAAGACCCCATACTTACAGAGATAATATTTATCTTTTCTGCTCCTGTCTCTTCCAACAGATATTTGGCATACTTGGCTACTATTAGAGCATATTTAGGCACTCCTCCACCATACTCTTGGTCAATCTCTTTAACCTCATCTATATCATCTTGGTTATAATAAGAGGGTGGAGTTTGCCCATAATAGTCAATAGATGTCAAAAAGTTATAAAAATTCTCTTTATTATAGTTTGGTATATCTTGGTAATCTATCATTGGAAGATTTGTAAACTTTTTTAGATTTTTAGAGAATGTATTATACCAACCTCTACCATAATCTCCCTCTTTTTCAAACCCCTCTTGTCTATAGCCATGTACATATAGAGTAATTGTTTTAGTAGTTGCTTTAAATCTAGTATTTAGGGCATTTATATCATCTATTGATAGATTATTATCACCCGTTTTCTCTTTGCTAGTATTATAACTCCCTCCACATGCTGTAAATACAAGTAGAGAAACTATCAATAAAAATTTATAAATCATACAACCTCTTTTTTAAAAAATTATACTATATTCTTGGGTATAAATCAAACATATCTTTATAAGTTGAAATCAGACTAATATATTTTGATTAAACTTTATTACTTTTTATGATAAACTTCCTAAAATTTAAAAAAAGGAAAAGTTATGACAAAAGAGATATTTAATCCAAATCCAAAGTTTGCCAAAGATGCACTAATAGGTAGTATGGAAGAGTATTGGGAACTTCAAAATAGAGCTATTGAGGACTATGAAGGGTTTTGGAGAGAGTTTGCTGATGAGAAGATAGATTGGTTTGCCCCTTATGAGAAGGTATTAGATGAGTCTAATGCACCATTTTATAGATGGTTTACTAATGGCAAGATGAATGTTGCCAATCAGTGTGTCGATAGACACCTACTTACCAAAAAAAATAAAGCGGCTATTATCTTTGAGGGTGACAATGGTGACCAACAGATGTTGACCTATCGAGAGTTGGCTTATGAGGTCAATAAGACAGCTAATATGTTCAAAAATCAGTTCAATATCAAAAAGGGTGATAGAGTTGTTCTCTATATGCCTATGATTCCCGAGTCTGCTGTAGTTATGTTGGCATGTGCCAAGATTGGGGCTATTCACTCTATAGTATTTGGTGGATTCTCTGCCGAGGCTTTGAGAGATAGGATTATAGATGCCAAGGCAAAACTAGTAGTAACTGCTGATGGAGCATTTAGAAAAGGTAAACCATATATGCTAAAGCCTGTTGTGGACAAAGCATTAGAAGAGGGGTGTGAATCGGTTGAGGCTGTCTGTGTGGTTGAGCGAAATGGAGAGGATATTCATTGGGAAGTAGGACGAGATTATGCCTATAGTGAGCTTATCAAAAATGAGTCTCCAAAGTGTGAAGCAGAGCCTATGGATAGTGAAGATCCACTATTTCTACTCTATACAAGTGGAAGTACAGGAAAACCCAAAGGGGTTCAACACTCTAGTGCAGGGTATATCTTGTGGGCTCAAATGACTATGGAGTGGGTATTTGACCTCAAAGATAATGATACTTTTTGGTGTACTGCTGATGTTGGTTGGATTACAGGGCATACCTATATAGTCTATGGGCCACTAGCAGCTGGGGCGACAACGGTAATGTTTGAGGGTGTTCCTACTTTCCCTGATGCAGGTAGATGTTGGAAGATGGTAGAGGAGTATCAGATAAATCAGTTCTATACAGCACCAACAGCTATTAGACTACTTCACAAAATGGGTGAGAATGAGCCTAGCAAGTATGATTTAAGCTCTCTAAGAGTGCTTGGAACTGTGGGTGAACCTATCGACCCTCCTGCTTGGAAATGGTATTACGAGTCTATTGGACATAGTAATTGTGCTATTGTTGATACTTGGTGGCAGACCGAGACGGGTGGACATATGATTAGTCCTCTTCCTAGTGCTACACCTATTAAACCTGCATGTGCTACATTCCCACTACCTGGTATTATGGCAAAAGTGATTGAGAGTGATGGAACACCTACTCCAATAGGTGAAAAGGGTTTCCTCTGCATTACAAAACCGTGGCCTAGTATGATTAGAACTATTTGGGGTGACCCAGAGAGATTTAAAAAATCCTATTTTGGAGATTGTAAAATAGATGGAGAACCTGTCTATTTCTCTGGAGATGGGGCAATGGTTGATGAGGATGGATATATCACTATTACAGGTAGAACAGATGATGTGATTAATGTATCAGGTCACAGAATAGGAACAGCAGAGATTGAAGCAGGAATCAAAAAGCATAATAATGTAGCCTCGGTGGCTGTTGTTGGAAAACCTCATGAGATAAAGGGTGAGGGGATTTTTGCTTATGTTGTTCTCAAATCTATTCCTACAGAACACAAAGATGAGGTTGCAGGTGAGTTTGAGATGATAAAAGAGATAAACAGCATCCTAAGAAGTGAGATAGGGGCTATTGCTCTTTGTGATGATATGGCTTTTGTGCCTGATTTGCCAAAGACTCGTTCAGGTAAGATTATGAGACGGATTTTGCGTTCATTGGTCAAAGGTGAAAAAATTACACAAGACACCTCGACACTAGAGAATCCTAATATTGTCAAAGAGATTGAAGATATTTTGAATGGGTAGATGGTTTTGAAAACAAAAAGTCTGTATATAATATCTCATGAAGATTCAGCAGGAAGTGTTATTGTCTCTTTGGGGATGATGGAGTATCTAAAGGCAAAATTTGAGAGGGTTGCCTTTTTTCGACCATTTGTTGAGAGTGAGAGTGAGGATTCAAATATATCTCTATTTCTCAAAAGATACTCTTTGGATATGAAATACTCTCAATCATTTGGATTTACAGTAGCCGAAGTAGAGAAGCTTATTGCTCAAAATAGGTTTGATTTTGTTCTAACAACTATAATAGAGAAGATAAAAGAGTTAGAGAGTAGTTATGATTTTGTGTTAATCGAGGGGTTAAATCAATCTCATTTCTCTAATTCAATAGATTTTGATATAAATGTAACAGTAGCTACAAATATTCAAACAGCCTATCTTAATATTATTAGAGGTACAGATAAAGATGCTGATGAGATTTTTGATGAGATTCTAATCGACCATGATGGGATTAAATCATCAGGATGTAGACACTTTGCAACTTTTGTAAATAGAATAGATGAAAAAGAGGTAGAGCCACTAAAATCTCTACTAAAAGAGCGAAAGATGCTCCCTCCTACTTGTATACTTGTAGAGGCAGAAGAGCTAGATATGCCAACAATGAAAGAGGTAAAAATAGCACTCAATGCCAAGGTAATAAAAGCAAAAGAGGCAGATTTTGAGAGAGTTATCAAGAGTAGAAAGATTGCTGCTATGGAGTTGGAGAACTTTTTAAACTATATTGAGGATGGAGATTTGATTTTAACTCCATCTGATAGAGCCGATATTGTAGTAGGCTCTATTTTAGCAATCTACTCAAAGCGATACTCTAACATATCTGGAATAGTTCTAACTACTGGTTTTCCTGTACCATCCTCTCTACTTAGAATTTTAGATGGATTAGATGACCTTCCACTACCAATTTTGGCTACAGAACATAACTCTTATGAGACTGCTATTAAAATTAGTCAAATCTATCCCGTAATAGATGCCAAAAATGAGAGAAAAATAGCTATTGCTTTGGGACTATTTAACACTTTTGTAGATATGAAAAAGATAGATAAGCAGATATTAGAGAGTTCTACAGAGGTCATAACCCCTGCAATGTTTGAGTATGGTCTATTTCAAAAAGCGAGAAAAATTAGAAGAAAGATAGTTCTCCCTGAGGCTCTTGATGAGAGAATTCTAAGAGCTTGTGAGATTCTACTCTTGAGAGATATAGTAGATATTATCCTCCTAGGAGAAAGAGAAGAGATAATACAAAAGAGTGGTTCATTTGGACTCGATATATCAAAAGCCAAAATCATATGTCCTCACAAATCAAAATATAGAAAAACCTTTGCAGAAGAGTTCTATAGACTTAGAAAAGAGAAAGGGGTAACACTAGAAGCCTCTTATGATACAGTTACATCTCTAAACTATTTTGCTACAATGATGGTTCATTTAGGAGTAGCAGATGGGATGGTTTCAGGTGCTATCCATACCACCCAAGAGACAATTAGACCTGCACTACAGATTATCAAAACTAAACCAAATATCCCAATAGTCTCTAGTCTATTTTTTATGAGCCTAGATACAAAAGTATTGGTATATGCTGATTGTGCAATCAACCAAGACCCAACAGCCAATGAGTTAGCTACCATAGCAACCACCTCAGCCGATACAGCTATCAAATTTGGAATAACCCCAAAAATAGCTATGCTCTCCTACTCCACAGGCTCCTCAGGCAAAGGGGCAGATGTAGAGAAGGTAGCCCAAGCCACAGATATAGTCAAAAGAGATAGACCCGACCTACTAATCGAAGGTCCAATCCAATACGATGCCGCAATAGACAAAGAGGTAGCCAAAACAAAACTACCAAATAGCAAAGTAGCAGGAGAGGCTACAATATTTATATTCCCTGATTTAAATACAGGAAACAACACCTACAAAGCTGTCCAACGCTCATCAGGTGCTATTGCCATTGGCCCAGTACTCCAAGGTCTCAAAAAACCTATTAATGATTTGAGTCGTGGCTGTTTGGTGCTTGATATTGTCAATACTGTAGCAATTACAGCTATTCAGGCTATGGAGGATTAGGAGTTAAATCTCCCCCTCCAATCCGATAAATGGGAGATTTTTAATTTGGAATCCTCCTCAATAAGCATCCCCAATAATTTGAGTTTTTTAATACCATCATCTATCTCAAAATTCATTTTTATCCTGTATTTTGTAAATATAAACTCCTCAATCAATCTATCTAGCTCCTCTTTGGTTATGGGTTCTGTTTGGTGAGCGAGAAAGAAGTATGTCAATATGACCTCTTTGCTCTCTTCATTATTAGCGTTTTCTATTAGATAACTTAATGCTCCTGAATGGTTTGCTAAGTTATAAAAATAGAGTCTTTGAGCTAGTTTTGCTAGATAGTGGTCTCGTCTTGATAGAACCCCCTTGACCTGTCTCCACAAGACACCCAAAAAGCCACCTAGAGCAGTTAGAGCCGATATAGGGTCTACAGCAATAGTTCCTAGTTTTGAAAATAGTGTAATAGTCCCACCTATAGTACCACCTCCCCCTAAAATTCCTATTTTGAGCTTATCCATAAGTCTCATTTTTATCTTTCTATTTGGAAAAAGCATCTCTAAATCCATTTGAGGGATGTTTTTAAAGAGTTTAATATAGATATTTTTATTGTTTTTATCTCTTCTTAGTATTAGATTTCTCTTTAGCTTCTTTTCTGCTTTTTCAATAGATATATCTTTCTCTTTTGCTAACTCTTTGGCTCGTTTATAGAGCTGTTTTGGTTTTATAATAATAACCAAACGACGATAGATAGGCTCATAGATAACTTTTTTCTTTAGATACAATTTCATAGGGTCTAAAATCTCATCTCTTTGAATAGATTGTCCTCTAAAATATATCTTCATTGTGTCAAAATCATCCAAATTAACACTAACTTCAACACCATAAGGGGAGGTTCTATTTATAGCCTCCTCTAACATACCCTTTGTCAAAATCTCATAATTTGCACTATTTAAAATCTCATCTATTTCAGAAAATAGCCTATTCTCCATCTCATCACACTCTCTATCGCTAAATTGAGTAGATAGGAGTTCTTTTTCAGGAGAGAAAGGTGAGTAGTTATCTTTTAACCTCTGCAAACTATCATAAGAGTTTTTGTGATAATAACGACTCAATAACTCAGCAAACTCTATGTACCTCAAAGGCTCCTCACTACCAAGATAAGCCAAAATATCACTACAGAGTCGATTATACTCTATGGGAATAAATCTCTCTTCGATTTCATTGTTATAAGTTATATCCATGGTCTGTTGTAGCCCCCTTAGGTCAATAGTTTGTCTTTATTTTTTGGTTGCTATTATATCATGAAAAACAGTTCTCTATTTAGTTAAAAACGCTAAAATATCAAAAAAAACCCAAAAGGCAAAAATTGAAAATATTAGTCATAAATGCAGGAAGTTCCTCATTGAAATATAAACTATTTATAGACCTAAAACCAACACTAGAGGGGATTATAGAGAGTATTATCGATTATCATAGTGGAATTCTAAAAGTAGAGAAGAGACTCCAAGAGGTAGGGGTAGAGAGTCTCTCTGATTTAGATATAGTAGGGCATAGAGTAGTTCATGGTGGTGAGATATTTAAAAAGAGTGTAGTTATAGATGATGAGGTTATAGAGACTATCGAGTCTCTTATCCCTTTAGCTCCTCTTCATAATTTAGCTAATTTGGAGGGGATAGTTACTATTGCTAAACATGCTCCTACTCTTAAACAGGTAGCAGTTTTTGATACAGCATTTCATCAGACTCTTCCTTGTGAAGCATATATGTATGCTCTGCCTTATGAATTTTATGAAAAAGGGGTTCGTAGATATGGTTTTCATGGGACTTCTCACCATTTTGTGGCAAAAGAGGCATCAAAACAGTTAAATAGAGAGCTAAAAGATACCAATCTAATTACTCTACACCTTGGAAATGGAGCTAGTGTTTGTGCTATAAAAGAGGGCAAAAGTATAGATACTAGTATGGGTTTTACCCCTTTGGAGGGGTTGATAATGGGGACTAGAAGTGGAGATATGGATGTGGCTATTTTGTTTTATCTATCCAAAGAGTTAGGTTATAGTGTGGAGCAGATAGATAAGATAGTAAATAAAGAGAGTGGATTATTAGGTATCTGTGGGCAGAATGATATGCGTATAGTCCATCAAATGGTAAGAGATGGTAACAAGAGAGCCAAATTAGCTTTGGATATGTTTGTATATCGAATCAAGAAGTATATAGGGGCGTATTTTGCTATTTTGGGTAGAGTGGATGCTATTGTTTTTACTGGTGGGATTGGTGAGAATGATGAGGTTAGTCGAGAATTGATAATGGAGGGGTTGCCATTTGATAGTCCAGTTTTAGTTATTTGGACTGATGAGGAGTTAGAGATTGCAAGAGAGAGTTCAAGATTTTTAAATTCTATTGTAAGATAAAAGAATTTATGATATTCTATGAAAATAGATTAGGAGATGATTATGGTTAATTCATTGTTGGAAGAGATGTCATCAAACTTTCCATTGATTATAAATCTATCTCATCAAAAAGGTGGAGTAGGGAGAAGTACATTGGCATATAATATCGCTGATGCTTTTCGTAGTTTGGGTTTCAAAGTAAAACTACTAGATTTAGATATTCAAAATACATGTTGGGGATTAAATCGTTTAAGAGAAAAACCTTTTGTGGATATTGAGAGAGTTTTAGATGAGACAAGGTTGATTGAACTTATTAACAACTCCTACTCTGATGGGTCTGAGATTTTAGTAATAGATACAGGTGGATTTGATACGGCTCTCTCTCGACTAGCAATTATGGGTTCAGATATAAATCTAACCCCTATAGGTGATAGAGTAACAGAGATATTGGCTGTTGTTCAAAAATATAGTCAAATATTAAGAGAGATAGAGATAGATACAAAAAGAGAGGTCTCAAGCTATATTATTCTAAATAAGATACACCCTTTTGCTAGATATTTTGAGCATATAACAGAGATAGTTGCTCAAAAGTCTCGAATAGAGATGTTTAAAAGCATTGTAAGAGATAGGGCTATTTATGATAAATCTTTTATTGATGGGAGGAGTGTTTTTGAGGCAAGTGAATTAGAGGGACATAAGAGTGCTATGGATGAGATACTATCTATATGCTATGAGTTAATAGAGATACATCTAAATAGAGGGTAAAAAATGGCGAAAATAAGAAGAAAATTGACACTAGAGGCTGTAAATGCAGTAAAAAAGAGTACTACACTATCTCAAGAAGAGGAGAAGCCTCAAAAGGTAAAGTTAAAGGATTTGGAAAAATTCTCAAAGAGCGTAAGATTTCCATTGGTTTGGAGAGAGGAGATAGAGAGTCATATAGACTATCCTACAGATTTGAGTAGTTTTATTGTAGAGGCGATAAAAGAGAAGATGGAACGAGAAAATATGAATACATTTTTAGGATAAAAAATGAGATATAAAACACCTAAAGAGACAGAGTCTACAACTATAAGACTTCCTAAAAAATGGAAAGAGTTAATCAGAGTATACCAAGAGAATAGTGATGGAATCTCTAGTAGCTCCAGAACAATGAGTGCTTATATTATTCAGGCAGTAAAAGAGAAGATGATAAAAGATAAGATTCTCTAATTTATTAAATAAAAAAGGAATATATTTTATGGAAATCAAAAGAGTGATGATTGGTGGAAACCGAGAAGAGATTAATCGAGAGACAGGAGAGCATACCCCTAATCTGATTGAGAGTGTAAAGAGAGCTGATTTGATTTTTACACCTGAACAGTTGATAGAGAAAATGTTCAAGGGGACTCCTCAAGAGTACAACTCTTGGCTTATAAAACATAAACTACACCCATCACAAATTAATTACCATGATATAAATCAGAAACAAGAGCTTCTAAAAAGTTTAAAAAACTACGCTATGAGACTACTAGATGAGGCAAAAGTAGACTCTCTATTTTATAATGAACTTGGAAATATTGTCGTCTCAAGATGGTTAAATAGTTTTGATATATTGGAGAATCATATATACGATTTTGGGGATTTTGACAAGATAGAGTTTATTAAAATTGCAGAGAGTTTCAAAAAAAGATTTACAACTCACTCCCCTTTTGCTTTTTTGACAATTGATGAGTTTAATCAACAGATAAAAGTGGTGGAGTCTCACAAAGTATTGATTAGATTAGAGCAGAAGTTGCCAATGGGTATCAAAAGAAGTACCCCTGTAGGACAGAGTGCAACAAAGTTGTATCAAAATTTTTTTACTACGATAGGGTATAAGGGTAGAGGAGAGTTAACAGAGGGGTTAAACTATAATAGAACAAGTTTCAAAAACTTTAACTTCAATCTCAATACAGAGATAAGACTCTTAAATGATATTATCTATGATAGGCTTGGGTATGATAAAAAAGAGTTACAGATGGCTTTTATCTTTGGAGCAACTAATAAGAGATTCTATTTTGAGAGTGATATAAAGGGTACAGAGCGAACAGAAGAGGAGTTAGAGGCTTTGGCAATAGCTGAGGGTGTAACAACAGCTATTGCCAAGGAGTTGCACAAGAAGAGACAAGGCTCTATAGCTGTTGATAAAACAGTTGTAGAGGTCAAAAAAAGAGTTGAACATCCTAAAATTGAAGAGGTTAAACTATCAGACCAAAGGTCAAATATCTCTATCTCTAGTGCTATAAAATCTTTTGAAAAAGAGATGTTTGTTAGACAACAGGGGTATGCCGAGTTGGCAAAAGAGAAGATAAATGATGCTCTAGCCAATAGAGAGAAGTATATCAGAGAGTTTTATGCTTTTTTGAAAAAGGGTATGAGTGTAAGTGATGCTCTTGGTAAATTTTCAGAGCGTTATGCTAACAATCCCTATATCAAGGGGATAATAGAGACATCTATTACAGGAGAACTACAGCTTCAAGCCCTAAAAGATAAGGGGATTGAGGAGTTATATCATAATATAAATCTATTAAAAGGTGAGAAGCTAGGGTTAGTTAGAGACCTAGATATAAAAGAGACTGAGATTGCATCTCTTAATCAAAAGATAGAGTCCTTAGTAGTGACTCATACAAAGCAACTTGAGGAGATAGAGTCCAATGTTGGTCAATTTTTGGATGAGAGAGCAGAGTTAGTTGAGAGTAATAATAGACAATCGGAGATGATTGAAGAGTTGGAGAAGTTGATTGTTCAGTATGAGGAGACTCTAAAGATAAAGGATAGAGAAATAGCCGATATAAGTAGAGAGAGGAGAAGAGAGGCAGAGCTTCTTGATGTTGTCAAATCTTCACTACTAGAGTCCAATTGGGAAGTGGAGAGTTTAGAGAATGATAAGAGGATTTTATCTAAGAAGATAGAAAATTATGACTCCGAGATAAAACACTATATTAGACAGATTGAGCAGTTAAAAGAGGAGAATAGTTTAATCCTTTCGGCTACAGATTTATTAAAGACAAGCAATAAGCAACTAGAGTCTCAACTAGAGATGATGAGAAGTAGTAAAAAGGATATAAGAGGTTAGATATGGCACTTAGAGGTAGTTCTAGTCAAAGTTTTTTGCGTTCAAAAGATTTAATCTCTTTTTCAGAAATTTCTCATGATAAAGAGGGGAATAATATTCTTGAAAAGGGAATTTTAAAGGAGGCATTGGCACGAGATGATAATGGGAAGTTTATTAGAAATAAGTCTAATATTGCAAAAATACTCGATAGGTATGGTGTTTTATATAGGATGATATTTAACTCTATGAATATGGCACACTACACTTATGATGAGATACAAGAGGCAGTTGACTATCTTAGTGACTATATCAATGACCTAGGTGTCTCGGGTATTGTAGAGTTTCATGCCTCTGATATGACACAAAACTCTGACCATATTCATTTTTGGATAAGCTCTGAGGATAGAGTTATCTATAATAAAATTGCCCAAGAGATGGTAGCTATGGGGTATTCTAATATAGAAGATGTATATATTCAAAAGTATGAAACCAATGAGAAGTTAGATGAGTCAGAGTATGTCAATAGTAAAAATAGTACATTAGATGATAGATTTTTAGTTGAGCCAATAGGCAAAGAGGCAGGAGAGAGGTTGGAGTCTATTAATGAGATGTTGTCATCATCTATTGATAAATTGGATAAATCTATCTATAACAGTTCATCTTATCTTGGTCAAAAATACCACTCTATTGTTGATAATATTAATGAACTTTTAAATAGTGTTGAGAGTGGAGATGAACCTATGCAAGAGAGAGATAATTTTATTGTAGAGAGTTGCACTTTAGAGAGGACAGAGGAGACCAATACTATTTTACAGAGGATTAAAAAGTTGAAAAAAGAGATAGATAAAAAATAAATTATGAGATTCATAATCTCTTTTTAGTGAGAGATTAGATAAACTTCTTTCTATGTTAAATATTGAGAATTTTACAACACTAGAAGTTAACAAAGAACATTTAAAAACTATTGCTAATCTGCTGACAACAAGAGAGATTGACTTAACTATATGTTATAATCATACTATTCAACGGTACAATAGGGAGTATAGAGGGAGAGATACCCCAACAGATGTATTGAGTTTTCCACTCAATAGTGATTTGATTGAGCATATACCTTTAGGTTCAATTGTAATATCTGCTGATTATATTATAGTCAACTCAAAAGCTCTAGGACATAGTTTTAATGATGAGTTATCACTACTCTTTATACATGGAATACTACATCTCTTAGGATATGACCATGAGAGAGATAGTGGAGAGATGAGGGCTAAGGAGGAGGCTCTTATACAAAAGTTTAATCTTCCAAAAAGTCTAATAGTAAGAACGGAGGAGAGTTAATGGATTTTGTTATATTTATTTTAGCAATAGGGGCATTAATTGCAGGTGCAGATTTTATAATAAACCAGAGTGAGAGGATAGCGATAAGATTTAATATTCCAGAGTTTATCATAGGGGCGACTGTTATAGCTTTGGGTACTTCTCTTCCTGAGATAGCTGCAAGTATGGCTGCAACTTTTAATGATAAGCCAGAGATGGCTATTGCTAATGCTATAGGAAGTAATATTTTTAATATTACACTAGTTCTTGCATTTATATTTATAATTACAAAAAATATAAATCCAAATAGAAACTTTTTTGCAAAAGATACCACTTGGGCATTAGTGCCTGTTATGCTCTTTATTTTAATGGCTATAGATGGAGAGATTAATAGGATTGATGCTCTCCTTCTACTAGTACTAATGTTTGCTTATATTCTTTTTCTACTCAATGATGCTCCTATTTTGGGAAATGAGGATATAGAGGAGATAAAAAAAGAGAATAGTTTCAATTGGATAAAGAGTATTTTTATGTTTATGGTTGGATTTATATTTGTTGTTGGTGGTGCACATTTTACTGTAGAGAGTGCTTCTGGAATTGCTACTGATTTTGGTATTAGTGATAGAGTTATAGCTATTATACTTATCAGTTTTGGTACTTCTCTCCCTGAGCTTGTAGTATCTGTGGTTGCTTCTCTTAAAGGCAAAGTAGATATGGCTATAGGTAATATTATCGGTTCAAATCTAGCCAATATAACACTTGTAATTGGTATATCAGCACTAGTTTCCAAAAATCCTATGCCTATAGATTTAACTCTTAGAACTACAGCGTTTGATGTTGCTACAATGACGGTAGCTACTATTATGCTTATATATATAACTGCCAATAAGCTCTATAGTAAACCAGCAGGGATTAGTCTTTTGATTCTTTTAGCTATATTTTTACAAGGAACTTATCATAGTTTATCAATTTAAGAGAGATTTTAATCTCTGTTATTTAATTAAACTCTTTAGATAGAGTCTCCTTTTCGAAATAACCCTCTTTGTGTAGCCACTTATATATCTCTGCTGCAATTGGACCTGCTGTACTACCACCATGACCCCCATGCTCTATGAGAATAGAGACTACAAATTGAGGGTGTTCAAATGGGGCATAAGAGGTGAACCATGCATGAGAACGGCTATAGTACTTCATCTGTGACTCTAACATCCTCTTTTTCTCTCCTTGTGGAATAGAGATAACTTGTGAAGTACCTGTTTTTCCTGCAACTATTATGGGTAGATGAGACATCGTTCTTCGTGCTGTACCTCTTTGGGCATTACATACATCATACATACCTCTACGAATAATATTTAGATAGTACTCATTTACTTTTGGCTCTTTGTACTCTGGCATCACGATTTTATCTACAACTTTATGTGCTAGGTGAGGGGTTGGTAACTTCTTGGTAGCCAAAAAAGCAGTATATCGTGCTAGTTGTAAAGGGGTGATGAGGTCATAACCTTGACCAATAGATGCAATAACCGTCTCACCACGATACCAAGGCTGTTTGAATCTCTTCATTTTCCAAGCCTTAGTTGGTATTACTCCTGCTCTCTCTCTTGGTAAATCAACACCTGTTTTGACTCCTAATCCATAGCTATTTAGATATTTAGACATATCATCAATACCAACTTGGAGACTCTTGTTATAGAAATATACATCACAACTCTCTCTAATAGCTTTTCTTAGAGGAACAGCGCCATGTCCCCATTTTGACCAACATCTGAATTTGTGTTTATTTCTACCTATTCTTATATACCCTTTACAGTACTCATTAGCATCAAGAGAAGCTTTCCCTGATTGAGCATAAGAGAGAGCCATTCCCATTTTAATAGTTGAACCTGGAGGGTATAGACCTGATACTATCTTGTTTGTAAAAGGGTGATTAAAGTCATCAACAAGATTTCTCCAATCTTTGGATGATATACCTCCTACAAATAGATTTGGGTCATATGATGGGTATGAGACGGCTGATAAAATATCTCCATTGACATGCATTACTACAGCTACACCCGAGTGATTTTGGTCATTGAATAGTCTATTTACTAGCTCTTGTAGTCTTAAATCTACATTTAACACTATGTTTTGGTCCTCTGTAGGCTCCTTTTTTTCTAACTCTGCAACCTCTTCATTTGTTGCACTAACTTTGACTGTTCTGTGACCTAGTTTTCCTTGGAGTATTTTGTTATATTGTCTCTCTAGCCCTGTTCTACCAACCACACCAACTTTGTCAACTACTGGGTCTTTTTTGTTATCTCTATTATTAGAACGAGCAACATATCCAACAATATGTGTTGCCATGCTTCCTGATGGATAGTATCGTTTTGTTTCAGACTCTATTTTCAAATGTTTATTGATTGTTAGTTTTGGGTATGCTCCAATCATATCTTCATATGAGATAAAATCAATAATAGGGATAAATTTATGGTTGTATGGTGAATTTTTTTTCTTATAAGCTTTTATCAGTTTGGTACTATTGTAGTCGGGGAACTCCTTGACGATACTCTCTATGGTTTGGGTAAACTCCTCACTTTTACTCTTTAGATGTGGCTCAATTTTTATTGAAAATCCTATCTTGTTGACAGCTAATAGTCTATCTTTCCTATCTAAAATTTCACCTCGTACAGGTTTTATAAAGTATGTTCTCTCGATATTGTTTTTAGCTAGATTCTCATAGTAGAAATTAGATTTGATACTAATCTGATAAATTCTAGATATTAACATAATCCAAAATAGTACGAAGATGGTAATAATTATTGTATATCTCATAATAAAAGTCCTATAATTATATCAATAAGAACATAAAGTCCCAACATTGCATCAGAGACAATAGTCTTAGAGTTAAAAATAAAATCATATAAAAATAGATTTATATAGTAGAATAAATCTATACTTATAATTAAAAATAGAGCTAAACATACTTTGCATCTTATCATTAGTTTTGCTGATGGGTATGCTAATGTATGTATTAACACTATAGAGAATATCGAAAGTAAAAAGGGGAGTGTTAAATTTAAATCTATATGTATCAAATATAGTAGTCCAGATACAACTAATACAATATTTTTATCAATATTGTATATAATTACAAGACCTGCAATACCAATAAGTGGAGGTAGTAGAGTATATATTGAAACCAACATTGGATAGAACACCACTATAAATATTATCAATAACCATTTAACAAATCCTATATTATCTATATCTTTACTTTTATACATACTACTCTACCCCAATTTATAAACTAATGATGTCTCATTACAGACAGGAAAATGGATACACTTGATACAGTCTGCCCATATTTTATGCTCTGGTATGGTATCTTTTGGTATCTTTATAAAACCTAGTTTTGTAAAAAACTTAGGTAGATATGTCAATACTAAAACATCCTCTTCAACCCCTATTTTTTTTGCCTCATCTAGTGTAAAAAGAACTATATTTTTACCTATATTTTGACCTCGATACTCTGAACTAACTATAAGACTACGAATCTCTGCTAAACGCATAGAGTGGATATGCAGTGCTGCATAACCTATAACTCTCTCTTTATCTTTTGCTAAAACATATGAACGAATATTGGTTGAGACCTCATCCTCACTTCTCTGCAAGATTATACCATTTTTTACATCATCTTCAACTAGTTTTTGCATAGCTGGTATATCATTTAACTTTGCCTTTACTAGTTTGACCATTCATCTATCCCAAATATATGTTCAAATATCTTTTGATGAACTCTATCATACCCTATTCGTTTTGAGTTACTAATAGTGATATACCCTGGAAATCTCTTTTTTAGAGCTGTTTTCTCTCTTTGATTTAGTTTATCTATTTTTGTAAAGATGACCAAGTAGAGTTGGTCACCACGAATAAACTTAGATACGAATTTCTCTACAGAGCTATCTATCTCTGCGTTTGGGTGTCTAGCATCTCGTAGGTGTATAAAGACTCTAATAGATACACGATGTTTGATAAAATCCACTAGGTTCTTCTGCCAAATAGATTTTAAATCTTTTGATACCTTGGCATAACCAAATCCTGGCAAATCGACAAAACGGATATTCCAATCTCTCTCATCATACTTATATCTTATATTAAAAAAGTTAATCAGTTGTGTTTTTCCAGGGGTTGATGAACTTTTTGCTAAATTTTTACGGCTTGTTAATCCATTTATAGTTGAACTCTTTCCAACATTTGAACGCCCCAAAAATACAACTTCACTGACGGTATCCTCTACACTATCTCCCAATGCTTGTGCAGATTTTATAAATCCTGCATCTACTAATTTTGGTATTGCCACTATTTTTTATCCTCAATCTCAAATATAAAATGAACTGGTTTTTTCTCTGCGCCCTTAATATCAGCTAGACCTGTTTTTAAGTCCAATGAGATACTCTGAGCTGATATTTTTCTATTATTGGTCAAATCTCTTAATACTACATCCCCAAAAAAGTAGTATTTAGAACTGTTTGGAGAATATGTAATATTACTAGCTGAACCACTGTAGTGTATACCACTCTCTGTTATATCAAATTTGACACCACCTAGTGCTTCATATTTTGTTGCTTTTTTCTTTTTGTCAAAATGTACTATAATTTTAGAGGAGTAAAACTCATTGCTTCCCTGTTTTATATGTGCATGTCCTTCAAAATAGGCAACTTTGGTTATATCATCAGCATGAAAATGGTCTGCTGTAATATCTACCATCTCTGCATTTAGTATAATAGAAAAATATAAAAAAATAGATATAAATTTTTTTTTCATATAAGATTCCCCAGTTTTTTTTGTATTATAGCGAAATCAAACTAAATCAAAATCCAAAAGGGTATAATATCGGACTAAATTAGGAAAAAGGGTAAAAGATGAATGCAGATGCACAACTGATTGAGCATATGATGAATCCACAGAATTATGGAGATATGCCAGACAACGATGCAACGGGTATGGGAAAAAACCCACAAAATGGTGAAAAGGTAGCAATATATCTAAAAGTAGAAAAAGCAGATGATCCTATCATCAAAGATATTTCATTTCAGGCTATTGGTTGTAGTACAACTATTGTATCGGGTTCAATTATAACAAGTGAAGCAAAAGGGATAGCCTTTAGTAGAGCAGAGGAGCTTGTATCTATCACTTTAGGGATGATGGAGAATCAAGCACCAGAAGATGCTGCATGTACAGAGATGGTAGCTCTAGCACTAAAAGCATCACTAGATACATATCGAGAGAAGCAAAAAGATAGTGATTTTCCAATGATAAGTTACAAAATTCAGACAGACTGCACCCCAAAGTAGGGGCAATCCCTTGTGGTTGCCCATATTAATAAATTAAGGAAAAAATATGAAAGTTTTATTTAAAGAGGTTCATGAGGTGTGGTTAGCCACACAATTTACAGGATTTATATCAAAAACTACAAGTAGAGGTGAACTTTATGAGTTTGCTAATATTATGTTTAAGCATTTAACTTGGCTAGAGAACGATTTTATCAAAAATGGGATAGATTATAATTATAGTATTAAACATGTACCTATTAGAGTGACTCATCTATCACATATGATAAATGATATTTTAAAGAGACTTATCTCAATAGAGTCTAAACTAGATAGTTGTAAAGATGGTGATATTACCTATAGAATGAAGAGTGATATAGAGTATATGAAAGCTGTTTTACAGAGGATTCCAGAGGAGGAGGTAGTTGATAGATTTGATAGCAATAGAGAGTATCCTAATGTTGAGCTTACAACAAGAGCTAGAGATGCACTAACTCTTTTTCTATTTGAGGAGAGTTACAAAGAGTATGAGCTTATTATGGTCTATAACTACTCAAAAGCACATAGTAGTGATGCCTTTTTAAATCGTATCTATCAAATTCTTATAGATGAGTCTCTATTCCATCTAAGAAGTTTTGGTCAGATGATGGCTGATATGGGAATTTTGGCTGTTCCAAGAACACTTATGGAGGAGATTTATAAATTTGATGATTTAGAACAGTTCTTAAAAGATGGCATCCAAGAGGAGATAGGAGCAAAAGAGGAGTGCAAGAGATTAGCAGAGGCTGTATCAGATAGCTCTGAATATTTTGCTTCATTTTTTACTTTTATTAACAATCAAGAGAACTATCACATCGCTTTGATGGAAGAGGCTTTGAGTTATATTGAGAAGAGATAGTTACAAAAGGGCTATATAGCCCTTTATATATTACTGATTTCCTCATCTTTTTAGTAAAAAAAGATATTTTCTTAAGATTTTATAAGTCCTACACTTTATATACACTATTTTATATTATTATTTACTTAACAGAGAGCAAAAAGGAGAAAATATTATGCTAAGAAAGATTATTTTAAAATTACTTACTAGAAAGATGCGAAAATTTCCAAATGTGGGGATAACCGTCAAGGTATAAATAGATTACTTATCTATAAATGCTATAATTGCGTTTTTACAATAAGGAACAATATATAAATATGAACAGACACTACTCATCTACAATATCAAATGCCTTTGGGGCTTTTGCTTCAAAAGCATTTTCTAAACCTATACAAAATATTATAAACAACAGCTATGTAAAGCTTATGAAACTTGATATGAGTGAATTTCAAGACCCAAAAGAGTATACTACCCTCAATAAACTATTTACACGAAGCTTAACAACTCCAAGAGAAATCAATTCAGATGAAAAAGTTATTATATCACCAGTTGACGCATTAGTTACCGATTATGGTCAGATTGTTAATGGCAAAGCTTATCAGATAAAGGGTATGGAGTATAGTATCTATGAACTCTTTGGAGAGAACCATGCAGAGTCTGCCAAATTTGTGGAGGGGGGACAATTTGTAAATCTATATCTATCACCAAAAGATTATCATAGATACCATATGCCTCATAAGTTGAGAGTTGAATCTATGACACATATTCCTGGAAAACTATATCCCGTGAATTTTCCTCTTCTTAAAAATAAAAAGAATCTGTTTATAGAGAATGAAAGAGTTATTATAGATTGTGAAGATGAAAATGGAGATACTTACATTATAGTATTAGTAGGTGCATTAAATGTAGGAAAAATGGTTATAACATTTGAAGAGAGTATCAATACAAACTCTAATTTACAAGAGCCAAAACACTATATTTATGATGATTTATGGTTAGAGAAGGGTGAACTATTTGGTTGGTTTGAGATGGGTTCGACTATATTACTTTTTAGTGAAAAAGATACATTTATGCCCAAACTATCTATAAACCAAAAGGTTAAATTTGCAGAACCAATAGGAAAAATCAAATAGATATGGCTAAAAAATTAGTTATATTTGATATGGATGGAACTTTAGTTGATAGCTCTGTAACTATTGTTAATGCAATTAATTTCGTTCGTTCAAAGATAGGACTTGAGCTATTAGATGAAAAATTGATACTAGATAATGTAAATAACTCTGCTATAAAATCTTCGGAATTTTACTATAATGCAGAGAGGTTTACTCTTGAACATGAAAAGTGGTTTTCAGAATATTACAGTAAAAACCATGAGTATGAGATAAGATTTTATAATGGTATTGAAAGTTTATTAACAATGTTAAAATTAGATGGTTACAGATTAGCAGTCGCTACAAATGCTTATAGGGTATCTGTTATGGAGTCACTAAAACATCTCAATATAGACCATATATTTGATGTTATTGTCTGTGCTGATGATGTCTCTAAACCCAAACCTGACCCAGAGATGCTCTATTATATATTAAATAAATTAGGGTTGAGCAGAGAAGAGGCGATATTTGTAGGAGATGGAGAGAGAGACCTACAAGCTTCACATAATGCAAATATTGATTACCTCATGGTCAATTGGGGATTTTCAGACTACAGTGACGCTATACATAGCGTAAAAGAATTACAAAAATCTATTTTGGAGCTTTAATTATGAGAATATCAAAATCGACAATAACCGACTTAACTTCAATAGCACTTGTTGGATTATCTTTTTTGACTCCTGAACCATATAAAACACCTATACTAATTGTAGGGCTATTTGCTCTATCGGGAGCTATTACCAACCAACTCGCAATACATATGTTATTTAACAGAGTCCCTCTACTATATGGTTCAGGTGTTATAGAGCAGAACTTTGAATCATTCAAAGGTTCTATAAAAGATATGATAATGAAACAGTTTTTTACCAAAGAGCAATTACAGGCATTTTTCCAAAATGAGGAGCAGAAGATAGATTTAGCTCCATTGGTAGAGTCTGCTGATTTCTCTCCTGCTTTTATAGCACTCAAACAGAGTGTAATGGAGTCAAAACTAGGTGATGCACTCAATTTTTTTGGTGGAGAGAAGGCACTAGATGCTCTAAGAGAACCATTTGCAAACAGACTAAAATCGGCTGTAGTTGGGATAGTGAGTTCTGATACATTCAAAGTGCAGATGAACCACCACCTAGAACACTCCTCTCTAAATGATGATTTAAGAAGCTCTGTAGAGGATTTAATCGACAAACGATTAGCAGACTTGACACCAAAAATGGTAAATGATTTAGTTCATGAACTTATTCATACTCATCTAGGTTGGTTAGTTGTTTGGGGTGGTCTATTTGGTGGGCTTATTGGTTTAGTCTCCTCATTTGTAATTTGATTTGGGAGTTAACTATGTATATCAAATCATTGACCAATAAAAGAAGAGGATTGCAACTATTCTGTTTTCCTTATGCAGGTGGGGGAGCAACTATGTATCTACCATGGAGAGATAAAATTTCCAAAGATATTGAGCTTTTTGCAATACAGTTACCTGCAAGAGGAGAGCTATTTTTAGAAGAACCAATTACTAATATGGATATTTTAGTAGAGAGACTTTATCAGGAGATATTACCATATCTAAGACGACCTTTTGCATTTTTTGGACACAGTATGGGAGGAGTCATTGCATATGCTTTGCTCAAAAAGATAGAGCAAAATAGCAACTATAGAGCCAATTTTATTGTTATCTCTGCATCCAAACCACCTTTTGAGTATTATGGAAAAGATGAACATCTATTGGATAATCAGGCTTTGAAATCTAAACTTGTATCACATAATGCCACCCCAAAAGAGGTGTTAGAGAGTGATGAGTTAATGGAGCTTATTTTACCAATCTATCGAGCTGACCTTGAGTTAGTAGGCTCATATAATCCTCCTAAAACTCCTAAAGTTCAATCCAAAGCATATCTCTTTAATGGTATAGAGGATATGTCCAAAGAGAGAATAATGCAGTGGAGTAACTATTTTAGAGAGATAGCAGAGTATTATGAGTTTAATGGTGGTCATTTTTTTATAAATACTCATAGGGATGAGGTTTTTAGAAGAGTAGGAGAGATTTTATTATGAAATCTCTCTTTGATAATGCTCTATCTATAGTATATAACGAGTAATATCCTCACTATCTACAACTTTTTCTAATTTAGAGTCAATTAGAGCTTCGTCTATAACAATAGTCTCACCTGCATGTTCATCTGCATCAAAACTAATCTCCTCTACAACCTTTTCCATAATAGTATGAAGTCGTCTAGCCCCTATATCCTCTGTCTTCTCATTAGCCATTGCAGAGTATTGTGCTATGCTTCGTAGAGCCTTCTCCTCAAATACCAAATCTACATCCTCTACACCCAAAAGTGCTTTGTACTGTTTAACAAGAGAGTTTTTGGGCTCTGTCAAGATTCTATATAGTGCCTCTGCATCTAGGGAATCTAGCTCTACTCTTAGAGGGAAACGACCTTGGAGTTCAGGGATTAAATCACTAGGTTTGCTTAGATGAAATGCACCTGCTGCGATAAATAGAATATGGTCTGTCTTTACCATTCCGATTCGTGTTTGGACATTTGACCCCTCTACTATAGGAAGTAAATCTCTCTGAACTCCCTCTTTGCTTGGGTCTTGACGAGAGTTGGAGTTGGCAGGAACGGCAATTTTATCTATCTCATCAATAAATATAAGTCCTCCCTCTTCTATCTTTTTTATAGCTAAGTCTTTTAACTTCTCTTCATCAAAAAGCTCTTCACTAGCCTCTATAGCCAAGATTTTTTTTGCCTCTTTTACAGTTACCTCTTTTTTCTTGCCTTTTTTGTTTAGACCACCTATTACTTTGATGATGGACTCTTGGACACTTGCCATCTCAGGTGGTATATTTCCTCCACCTGATACCTCTATTGTTGGGCTTGGCATATCAACCTCTATCTTTAGGTGGTCAAGTTTACCCTCTTCAAATCTCTTTTGCATTTTAGCAAAAGAGTTCTCATAATCAGCCTGTTTCTGTTCACTAGCTCCTGCAGGAAGTGGTGGGAGTAGTTTCTCTATGATTTTGTTCTCTATATATGCCTCTATTTTGCCTTGATTTAGTTCGTTCTGCTCCTCTCTGACTATCTGTAGGGCATTAGCCGCTAAATCACGAATCATGGATTCAACATCTCGACCAACAAAACCGACCTCTGTATATTTACTCGCTTCTATCTTGACAAATGGTAACTTCATCATAATAGCAAGTCGCCTTGCGATTTCGGTTTTACCAACACCAGTGCTACCTATCATTAGGATATTTTTTGGCATCACATCTCTCTGCAAATCCTCACTAAGTTGCATCCGTCTATAACGGTTTCGTAGTGCTACAGCGATAGTTTTTTTTGCATTCCCTTGACCAATGACATATTTGTCTAAAAATGATACAATCTCTTTTGGTGTAAGATTGGTCGATATTTTGTTACTCAATTTTTATAGCTCCAGTAGTTTAATATTTGTATTTGTATAGACGCAGAGTTCTCCTGCGATTGTTAGGCTCTCTTTGACCAAATCTCTAGCCGACATATCAGCATGTCTATCCAAGGCTCTTGCTGCTGATATAGCGAAGTTTCCACCTGAACCTATAGAGGCTATCTTGCCATCTTCTGGTTCAACAACATCTCCTGTTCCTGTTAGGATAAAGACATGCTCTTTGTTTAGAACTAACATCATAGCCTCTAGTTGTCTTAGATGTTTATCTTTTCTCCACATTTTGGAGAACTCTATAACCGATTTTAGCAAATCACCCTTTTTCTCATTTAGTATATTCTCAAACATATCAAAGAGATTAAAAGCATCAGCAGTGCTACCTGCAAAACCTGCTAATATTTCACCTTTGTATAGTGAACGAATCTTGGTGGCGTTTCCTTTTAGGACTGTCTGACCGAAGCTAACTTGACCATCTCCACCAATAACAGCACTATCTTTGCCTTTATAGGCTAGTATCGTTGTTGCATGAAACACTCTCTACTCTCCTGCTACTTCTACTACAAGCTTGGCATGTATTGCATGTCCTAGCTTTATATCTATCTTGAACTTACCTGTTAACTTTATCGCTTTTTTGAGTTCAATATTTCTCTTGTCTATAGTGATATTTAGCTTCTCTTTGACAGCTTTTGCTATATCATCTTTTTTGACAGAACCTCTAATTCCTACGGGTGCTAGTTTTTTTGTAATAGTGATTTTATTGGACTCTAGCTTCTCTTTTTCAGCTGTAAACTGTGCAATTTCATCAGCTAATTTTTTTGCAATTTCTGCCTGTTCCTTTTTCCAATTCTCTACAACATCGGGAGTAGCTAACTTTGCCATCCCTTTATTAATCAAAAAGTTTTGACCATAACCATCTTTTACCTCTTTTATTTCGCCTTTTTTTCCTAGACTCTTTACATCTTTTATAAGTAGTACTTTCATTAATGAATCCTTTAATATTAAAATATTCTTTTTTTAAGTTTATCTGCAATTTTAGCAAGTTTTGTTTAGAGATGAGATATAATCATAGCATTAATTATCCGTTTTTTAACATTAAATGTTATATATAATTAATTAATATTATTATATAATGGTAGCAATGAAAAATTTAATTTATAACATATCAAAAAAAACATCCTCGCCAAATGTTAAGAGACTAGTTACAAATAGGCTATATAGATTTATACCTAGAGTTATCATGACATCAATGATATTGTCCTTTATACTCTTTTATATGATTCATAATCATATAGAGGAGCAAGTTATTTTGCTATATGGATTTATAGCTACTAATATATTAAATCTCATACTTCTTATTATTTTGGATAGTTATATAAACAGACTTCATAAAGATACATCAAAAAATCAAAAGAGGTACTATGAAGCACAAAAGAGACTCAATATAAAGGAGAAAAAATTATCATCACTACTTGGACAAGCTCCTATTGGTATATTCTATTATGATAATGATTTAAAAATCATCAACTACAATCAACTATTTTATGAGATATTTGGGTTGGAGACAAATCTAAAAGGTTTTAATTTAAAAAATTTAGAGGATAAGAAGGCTGTGGAGATTATGACCTCTGTTCTTAAGGATAAAACTTCAAAACAGTATATGGGTTCATATAACTTTACATTCCAAAAGAAGACCATATGGGCAGAGTTAACATGCTCTGCTCTTTTGGATGATAGAGATATGGTTACAGGGGGTATTGGAATTGTAGAGGATAAAACCGTAGAACATCAAGCTTTTGAGAAAATTAATGAAATATCACTGAGGGACTCTCTAACCAACCTTCCAAATAGGCGTTCTTATAAAAACTTTATGGTTGAGCTTATCAACTCTCCAAAAAATCAGCTAAACTACTCTGCACTATTCTATATGGATTTGAATAACTTCAAACAGATAAATGATACTTTTGGTCACTTTGTAGGAGATAGTCTTCTCAAACAAGTATCTGAGAGATTAAAATCCCTAAATATAAGAGATTCTCATCTAAGTAGATTAGGTGGAGATGAGTTTCTTTTGGCTGTGCCTTTTATCTCTCCTAGTGATACTCATACCAAAAAGATAGCAAAAAAAATAGCAAAAAAGATACAAAAGCTTTTTATAGAGGTTTTTGAGATTGAGGGTTTAGATTTGTATATGACTACTAGTATCGGTATAGTTATTATTGAACCTAAGAGTAGTGATATTGATACTATTATTAGACAGGCAGATATGGCTATGTATCAGACAAAAAAAGATGGTCAGAATAATATATCATTTTATGACCATACCCTAGATTTGGAGCAACAGGAGCTAACTACACTTCAACAAGACCTAAATCATGCTATTGGTAGTGGTGAGCTAGAGCTATACTATCAGCCTATTGTAGATATAAAAGATGATAAACTATCAGCCGTAGAGGCTTTAATAAGATGGAATCATCCTAAAAAGGGGATGATAATGCCTGATAGATTTATCCCTATGGCAACAGAGTCTGGACTTATCAATAGAGTAGGGTGGTGGGTAGCTGATGAGGTCTGTAGACAGCTCTCTGTTTGGAGAGAGAAGGATATTATAAAATTTGAGTATATCGCTATAAATATAAACGCGAGACAACTTCATGAGGTTGATTTCTCTAAACATCTTGAAGAGTGTATAGTTAAACATAATGTAAATCCTGCTATGTTAAAACTTGAAGTGACAGAGACAACACTTATAGATAGTTTTACAAAAACACAAAAAATTATAAAAGATTTAAAAGATAGAGGAGTAGAGTGTAATATAGATGATTTTGGTACAGGGTACTCATCACTTTCATATTTAAAGAAGCTTTCGTTCAAGGTACTCAAAGTGGATAGATTTTTTATATCTGAAATTTTATCAAATAGTGATGATTTAAAATTGGTTGAGAGTATTATTGGTATAGGAAAGCTATTTAACTACAAAGTTATAATAGAGGGTATTGAGACTATTGAGCAGAAGAATAAAATTCTTGAGATTAATGATGATGTTTCGTATCAAGGATTTTTATGTAGTAGACCAATTCCTGCTTTATCATTTGAAAAAAGATTTTTAATAGATTAATATGCTAAAATCCATTAAAAATTTATAGGAGCATAAAATGCCAAAAACTATAATAATTGGAGCAGGTGGAGTAGGCAATGTTGTAGCATTTAAGTGTGCTATGAATATTGAGACTTTTGGAGAGATTACATTAGCTAGTAGAACTCTCTCCAAATGCGATTCTATTGCAAAGAATATACTCGACAAGATAGGGGTAGAGATAAAAACAGCTCAAATAGATGCTGATTTAGTTGAGGAGATGGTAGCCCTATTTAGAGAGATAGAACCTGATATAGTCATAAATGTAGCTTTGCCTTATCAGGATTTAACTATTATGGATGCGTGTAGAGAGTGTGGGGTTGATTATCTCGATACTGCTAATTATGAACACCCTGATACAGCTAAATTTGAGTATAAAGAGCAGTGGGCAAGGGATAAAGAGTTTAGAGATGCTAATATTATAGGGCTTTTGGGTAGTGGATTTGACCCAGGGGTGACTAATGTATTTTGTGCTTATGCTCAAAAGCACTATTTTGATGAGATTCACACCATAGATATACTTGATTGTAATGATGGAGACCATGGTTATCCGTTTGCAACTAATTTTAATCCTGAAATCAACCTGCGAGAGGTATCTGCAAATGGTAGATATTGGGAGAATGGAGAGTGGGTAGAGACTAAACCTATGGAGATAAAAGAGGTTTGGGATTATCCTGAAATTGGGAAGAGAGACTCTTATTTACTATATCACGAGGAGATGGAGAGTCTAATCAAGCATATCAAAGGTCTAAGACGGATTCGTTTTTTTATGACATTTGGAGAGAGTTATTTAACTCATATGAGATGTCTTGAGAATGTGGGGATGCTTGGAATCAAAGAGATAGAACATAAAGGACAAAAGATAGTACCTATGGAGTTTTTGGCTACTTTGCTCCCTGACCCTGCATCTTTGGGAGAGAGAACAAAAGGTAAAACAAATATTGGGATTTTTGCCAAAGGGGTAAAAGATGGTAGAGAGAAAACAGTATATATATATCAAGTTAGTGACCATCAGAAGTGTTATGCAGAAGTTATGAGCCAAGGAGTTAGTTATACTACGGGTGTACCTGCTATGATAGGAGCTAAGCTTATATTGGAAAAAAAATGGCAAGGCAAAGGGGTATTTAATATGGAGGAGTTTGACCCTGACCCATTTATGGAAGAGCTAAATATTCAAGGTTTACCTTGGAAAGTTATAGAAGAGGAGTATTCCTAATGAAAAATATGAAATTTACGGAGAAAGAGAGCAAAAGACCTCAAAAAGAAGAAGAGATAGATAGAGTATTTTTTAAAAAAATAGAAAATCTAAAAGAGAGTGAGCAGAGACTCATGTTAAAACTATATAAAGAAATTTTGAAAGAGATAGACAATGAAAATCTTAAAACTCAAAATTAAAAACATCAACTCTCTAAAGGGAGAGAATGAGATAGATTTTAGCCAAGCACATTTTCAAAATAGAATTTTTGCTATTACAGGAGAGACGGGTGCTGGTAAAAGTACACTGCTTGATGCTATATCATTGGCACTATATGCTCAAACAACACGCCTAAAAAAGAATACAGATGGATTTATAAGCAAACAGTGCAAAGACTCTTTTTGCGAAATTCATTTTGAGATTGCCAAAGAGGTTTATCAGAGTCGATTTTCACAAGAGCAGAGAGAAGATGAGACTATATACTCCATGCAACTCTATCGAGGTGATAAACTTCTGAGTGAGGGTATTCCTTTGGTTACAGAGAAGATTAGAGAGTTAATAGGACTCAATTTTGAACAGTTTAGTCAATCTATTGTACTATCACAGGGTCTATTTGATAGGTTTTTAAAAGCAGAAGCAAAAGATAGAGTATCCCTACTAGAGAGAGTAACTGATACAAAAATCTATGCTACAGTATCAAAAAAAGTTTTTCAGAGAGCAGAGGAGGAGAAGCAGAAATTAGATAGAATAAAAGCATCTACTGCAAATACTGTCTGCTTAGACCCAAAAGAGCATAGAGAGTTGGAGAAGAGAAAAACTCTGCTAGAGAGAGAAAGAAAATCATTTAACTTAGATAAAATAAGCTACATGATTAATCAAAAGATGACATTTGATAAACTCCACCAAAAGTCAGAAAATTACAAAAAAGAGTTAGAGAGACTACAAAAGATACTATCAGAGAGGCAGACCGAAGAGAAAGAGTATCATGACTCTCTAATACTAATAAGAGAAGAGAAAAAAAAGATTGAACAGGCTAGACTCTTTGATAGAGAGATAGAGTTTACACAAAAAAACTTCGAGACGCTAGAAAAGGAGATTGAAAAAAACGAGCAAGAGCTTCTAAGAGTAGAGCAAGATATAGAGGGTATAGATACTCAGCTATCAAAACTTCATGTGGAGCAGAGTCTACTCAAAAGAGATATGGAGGCTTTTTCAAATATAGAGCATCTAAAACAGAACTATACTCTTTTATCTAGTAAATTTAATGAGTTAAATAGAATCAGAGATGAGCTAAAGAGTCTAATTTCTCAAAATATAGAAGAGCTTAGTGATAAACCTATGTGTGTAAATATTGAAAATTTGACAAATTATGCAGATGAATTATATAGAAATATTAAATCGGCTAATATTGAAAAAATTGAACAGAAAAATTTGATTTTGGAAAAACAAATTTTAAAACTTAGACGAAAAAAACATCTACAAGATAGTCAAGTTCAACAGCTTCAATCCAAAGAGGATATAGAAAAGAGACTAAAAGAGTCTAAGGAGAAGAGAGAGAGAATAAAAAGCAAGAGGGATAGTTTAGATATTGTAATAGCTCAACTAGAAGATAAAAAAAATCTCGAAGAGAAGATTTTAAATTATGAAAAGGATAGAGCAGAGTTAAAAGATGGTCAACCGTGTTTATTATGCGGCTCTACTACACACCCTCTTTTTAGTGAAAAAATAGAGCCATCAAAGACAAAAAAGATACTTGATGAGAAGATAAAGTTATCTAAAGAGCTTCAAAAAGATTTTATAGGTATTGAAAAAGAGATTGTCAAGTTAGAGACAGAGTCTAGGCATATAGAGGAGAAGATAATTGAAGTAAAAAGAGAGCTTATGACTCTCTATAAGGTAAAAGGAGATGTTAAGAGATTAGAAGATGAGCAACAGACTTTTTCAAAAGAGCTAAAAGATATAAAGTATAAAAGAGAGGAGTTAGAAACCACAAAAGAGAAGATAGAGAGAGCAAAAAATGAACTAAATCAGATAAGAGTACAGATTCAAAAAAACAATAATCACAAAAGAAGAAAAGCTCAATTAGAGAATCAAATAAAAGAGTTAAGTTATTATCTTATCAAAAGTATGAGAATGTATAGTGTTGATTTGAATAGTCATAGTATCTCTATTCTCAGTAGTAAATTGAAACAGTATGATGAAAAATCTAAACAGCTAAAGATAATAAACCAAGAGTTAAATCCCATAGAGGGGAGAAGAATTCAGAGTATGTCGAAAAAAGATTATATAGAGGAGAATCTAAAATCATTGAGAAAGAGAGCCTCTATTCAAAAGTGTGATTTAATCCTTATTAAACAGAATAGATTTGCCCTAATCGAAGAGAAATCTCCAGATGAGTATCTAAAGAAGATAGATATAGAGAGAGAGAAGATACAGAAAAAATTTGATAACTATAATAGATTAAAAAGAGAATTTTCTCACCAAAAATCTATCTATTTCTCTGCTATGGAGGAGTTAGAGTATAAACAGAAGCTAAAATTAGTAAATCTAAAATCTATGCAGAATCAAAAAACAGAGATGGAGAAGAGATTAGAGGAGATAAATCAAGAGATTGGAGAGATTAGAAGTAAGCTTTCTATGAATAATGAGAGGATTAAAAAACTAAAAATAGAAAAACAGACTTTAAATGAACAGGAGGAGATTTATAGAGGATGGAAGATGTTAAATGAGTTGATAGGTTCTACAGATGGAGAGAAGTATCAGTTATTTGCACAGAGATTGACTCTTTCATCTCTTATTTCTATAGCTAATAGTCATCTAAAGAATCTGAATAATCGTTATATTTTATCTATCAAAGATACAAAAAACTTGGAGCTAGAGGTAATAGACTTGTTTCAATTAGAAAGTAAAAGATGTGTAAAAACTCTATCAGGTGGAGAGAGTTTTATTGTTAGTCTTGCTTTGGCTTTAGCTCTTTTAGAGTTACATTCTGACCAAATAGAGATTAATACACTTTTTTTAGATGAGGGGTTTGAGACATTAGATGAAGAGAGTCTAAAAATGGTATTATCTACTCTAAATAATTTAAAGAGTAGAGGAAAGGTTATAGGTATAATTTCGCATGTACCTATGTTAAAACAGCAGATAAAAACTCAAATCAAGATTGATAAGGTAGGAGATGGAGTTAGTGAGCTTTCCGTTATATAGTATATGGTTTTCTTAAGCTAAAATTAAAATATTAATCTTATTTTAAATAAAAGGATGTTATGATATATCAACTCAATACAAGGATATATCATGAACTACTCATTGGAACAATTTGAATTTGATAGATTGCTCAAAATATCAATATTTTATATCCTCTTTTTAACTATAACAGTAGGGGTAGCAGTCTATGCACACTCACAGTTATCTCTTCTCTTAAATTAGAGATAACTCTTCATTATTACCAAAATATAGCGTAAAGCCCCTAGCTTCAGCTATGGGGATATAAGCGAGGCATTCAAAGAGGTTATTTAAGGTTTATACGATATAATACCACAATGAAGAACAAAATAAAATATAAATCCAAC